>ERZ791614.2-NODE-2-length-243087-cov-13.036349_pt1 | contig 243087 bp, 226 predicted proteins | sample MGYA00510274_ERZ791614 | MGnify/ENA primary metagenome ERZ791614 (study PRJEB30046, sample SAMN00715221) | human gut metagenome | study: EMG produced TPA metagenomics assembly of the A metagenome-wide association study of gut microbiota in type 2...
ACGACTTCTACTACATGTTCCAGCACTACGGCTGCAACATGCAGTTCGGCGGCGATGACCAGTGGAGCAACATGCTGGGCGGCACCGAGCTGATCCGCCGCAAGCTGGGCAAGGACGCTTATGCTATGACCATCACCCTGCTGACCGACTCTCAGGGCAAGAAGATGGGCAAGACTGCCGGCAATGCTGTCTGGCTGGACCCCAACAAGACCAGTCCCTTCGAGTTTTACCAGTACTGGCGCAATGTGGGCGATGCCGATGTGATGAAGTGCATCCGTATGCTCACCTTCCTGCCGCTGGAGCAGATCGACGAGATGAGCACATGGAAGGATCAGCGCCTGAACGAAGCTAAGGAAATTCTGGCTTACGAGCTGACCAGCATGGTCCATGGCAAGGAAGAGGCCGAAAAGGCTCAGAATGCTGCCCGCGCACTGTTCAGCGGCAGCGCAATGGATACCGAGCACATGCCTTCTACTCAGCTGACCGAGGCCGACCTGACCGATGGCTCCATCGGTATCCTGACCCTGATGGTCAAGGCTGGTCTGGCAGCATCCAACGGCGAGGCACGCCGTCTGGTCGTGCAGGGCGGTGTTCTGGTGGATGGCGAGAAGGTAGCCGCTCCCACCGTTGGCTTCACTGCTGAGCAGCTGGCAAAGGGTATTGTGATCAAGAAGGGCAAGAAGATCTACCACAAGGTCACTCTGTAAAAATATTGAACATGAAAATGCCGGTGTACTCTGTTTTGGAGTGCACCGGCATTTTTTTACTTGATGGAGGATTGCTCGCTTGCCTGCAGAATTTACAGCTCGTAAGCCTTCTTCAATGCTTCGTAAGCTGCATCCTCATTCTCTGCGTGGACCAGCAGGGAAATATCCAGATCGCTGGTGGTGATAAGCAGTACTTCAATGCCGGCCATTGCCAGAGAATTCAGTGCACGGGCAGCTACGCCGCAGCTGGTGACCATTTCTTCACCAAACAGGTTCAGCTTGGAATAACCCACGCTGATCAGCGGGGAAGCCTTGGCATCCTTGTCCAGATTTGCAACGGAAATGGCCTTCATCACCAGCGGAAGATCACTGCTGGAAGCGGTAAAGCTGAAATCGATGGTGGTGCCATGGGGCGCACTCTGGCTGATCATATCTACGACCACGCCGTTATCTGCAAAGATCTGCAGGTAACGTGCCAGGCTGTTGCCCTTGAACTCTACATCCTGCACACTGATCATCATGAGACTCGGCTCAATATTGATCTTCGATACTCCGTACATAAAGATCCTCCATTCTGCCCGAAAGGCGGGCTTCAACGATACAAAATTTATTCAGGTAAGCTGCAAAAACTCCGGGTCGATATTTTCCCGGGCAATGGACTGAATCATTTCCAGGCTGAAATCCGGATACGCCTGCCGTACTCCGTGGGCCTTTGTAAGGGCTTCGGTATAATCGCGGAACAGGTAGGTACGCACATTGGATTTGCCTGCATCATAGTGGGTCACCGTCGGCAGAAGTCTGGGAGAGAGCACGCTGCAACGGACAGTGCCGTCCGGTTCGGTCGTTTTTTCAAGCTGAACCGATAAAATTGCGCCGACCAGCTGATCGGGCTTTTCCTGCGTGCTGATAAAATTTCCCAGAGAATAGGCGGTGAATACCTTTCTGCCATCTGCTGCAGTCAGCCACTGTGCATTTTGCAGCACATGCGGGTGGGTGCCAATGATCAAGTCTGCACCCCAGTCTGCAAGGTTCTGCGCCAGAGTTCGCTGCGGATCTGCGATGGCATGGCTGTTTTCTACGCCCCAGTGCACACCCACCGCCACAAAATCTGCAAGCTGACGTGCCGCTTTTACCTGCTGCTCGATCACATCGGTCTGGCTGGTATAGATCACATTGGCCTGCATGGAGCTGTTCTGCGGGATGCCATTGGTATGCTCTGTGTAGGAAAGATATGCGATCGTTACACCATTGACAGTCTGCAGCGGGATATGACCGTAGTCCTCTTTGCCCTTCCACAAACCGGTGGTCACTACATCCTCCGGCATACTGCCCCAGAAGCGCAGGGTAGCGGCAATGCCGGAAACGCCTTTATCGTAGGTGTGGTTATTGGACAGGCTGAACACCCGCACACCCGCCCGGTAAAGCGCACGGGCGCAATCGCCCGGCGTAGAAAAGCATGGGTAGGAGGATGGCTCCAATTCATCCGTGCAGAGCGTTTCCTGATTGATCCAGTTCACATCATGCTGTGCATAAAAAGGCGCAATATGTTCGTAACAGTAATCGAAACTGTAAGCTTCCTCTCCGGAAGCGCGGCGCTGCGCCTGCTTATAAATGGGAGCATGGATCAGATTATCTCCTGTTGCAGAAAAGCGGACAATCTGAACCAGCGGCTGCGGTTCCGGCTCTGGCGCAGACCCTGCTTCTTCCGGCTGTGATACAGTGACAGAACCTGCAGAAGAGCTTTCCGTGCTCACCGGTTCTGCCGTCGGTATGCTTTCCTGCAGAAAGAACTTTGGCAGCAAAGGCAGGCAGAACAGAAATACGATCAGCACCGCTCCGGCTGTCCAGAAAGCCTGCCTTCTGGCGCGGCGTTTTGCAGTCGGTCTGCGCCGGTGCTGCTGCGGGGATTGTTTGCTCATCCGCGTCCACATCCTTCCACCATGTTTCTGCCAAAAGCAGAGCAATCAGGCTTTTCAAAGTGCAGCGATCATATCACCCATATTGTACAGGCCCGGCTCCTTTTTTGCAAGGTAAACTGCTGCATTCACAGCGCCGTTTGCAAAAATATTGCGGGAGTAAGCGGTGTGCTTGAGGGTGATCACCTCGTCCGGGCCGCAGAACAGCACTTCATGATCACCCACGATGCTGCCGCCGCGCACGGAACTGATACCAATTTCCTTCGGGTCGCGCTTCTGGCGGACAGAAGAACGATCATACACATAGTGATATTCGCCATTATTCTGCTCGTTGATGGCATCGGCCAGCATCAGAGCGGTGCCGCTGGGTGCATCAAGCTTGTTGTGGTGGTGCTGCTCCACGATCTCAACATCGTAGTTCACACCCAGAATAGCCGAAGCGCGCTTGCACAGCTCCGACAGCACATTGATGCCCATGGACATATTAGCGCTCTTGAACACCGGCACCGTGCGGGATAGCTGCACCACCTTGAGCTGCAGCTCTTCCGAAAGGCCGGTGGTGCACACCACGATGGGCAGCTTGTGAGCTTCACAGTAGGGCAGAGCCTTTTCCACAGCGGCCGGAGAGCTGAAATCGATGATCACATCGCCCTTGCCGTCCAGCTTTTCCAAGCTGTCATACACAGGGATGCCGTTCTGTTCGCCATCCTTTATGTCGATGCCTGCAATCACGCGGCAGTCCTCGCGCTGTGCGATCATATCACACAGCACATGGCCCATGCGGCCGCCGATGCCCTGAATCACAATATCCGTCATAATTTTTATCCTTTCCTGCCCGTTTTGCATATCGGCATATCGCAAAATGCCCGGACAGAGCGCTCCGCCGGGCATTTTGCAGCCAAAAACTTATTCTGTAATAAGACCCTCTGCACGCAGAGCCTTTTCAATATACTCCTTGTGTGCCTCGCTCGGCTCTACCAGAGGCAGACGGCACTCGCCAGCTTCCCAGCCCAGCACATTCATGGCGTACTTCACCGGAATGGGGTTCACTTCACAGAACAAAGCATCTGCCAGCGGCAGCATTTCCAGCTGCAGCTCACGGGCCTTTGCGGTATCGCCGTCAAAGAATGCCTTGCAGCAGTTGTGCACCAGCTCCGGCTTGACATTGGACACGACGCTAATCACGCCCTTGCCGCCCAGAGCCAGCAGGGGAACCACCTGATCGTCGTTGCCGGAATAAATGTTCAGCTCGTCGCCGCACAGCTGTGCAATCTTGGCTACCTGAGAGATGTTGCCGGAAGCTTCCTTGATGCCGTTGATCAGAGGATGCTTGCTCAGTTCCAGAGCAGTCTCCGGGGCAATGTTCAGGCCGGTGCGGGAAGGCACGTTGTACATGATCACCGGGATGCCTCCGGCCTCAGCCATGGCGGTAAAGTGAGCAACCAGACCAGCCTGCGTGGTCTTGTTGTAATAGGGAGTCACCATCAGCAGAGCGTCTGCGCCGCATTCGGCAGACTTTGCGGCCAGTGCGCAGCCGTGGTCGGTATCGTTGGAGCCAGCGCCTGCAATGACGGGCACGCGGTGGTTGACAACATCCACCGTATACTTGATGGCGGCAAGCTGCTCCTCATCGGTCATAGTAGAGCACTCGCCGGTGGTGCCGCAGATGATGATGGCATCGGTATGGTGCGCGATCTGATCCTCAATAATGCGGCCCAGCTCGTCAAAGTTGATGCTTCCGTCCTCGTACATCGGGGTGATAATGGCAACACCCGCGCCGGTAAAGACAGGATTCTTCATAGCCTAAAAACTCCTTTGTATGCGCTTTTGCGCAAAATATACTTAGTCGAAATAGCCCTTTGCGGCCAGCAGCTCTGCCAGCAGAACGCCGCCGCCTGCAGCACCGCGCAGGGTGTTGTGGCTCATGCAGGCAAACTTGTAATCAAACAGGGTGTCCTCGCGCAGGCGGCCGATGCACACAGCCATGCCGTTCTCGGTGTTGCGGTCCAGCTTGGGCTGCGGGCGATCCGGCTCGGTGAAGTAATGCAGGAACTGCTTGGGTGCGCTGGGCAGGTCAAGCTCCTGCGCGGGGCCGCGGAAGTTTGCCCATGCCTCCAAAATCTGCTCCTTGGTGGGCTTCTTCTCAAAGCTTACAAACACGGCAGCGGTGTGGCCGTCGGAGACAGGCACGCGGAAGCACTGTGCGGTGATCACCGGCTTTTCGGCGTTCACGATATGGTCGCCCTCAATGTGGCCCCACAGCTTGAGCGGCTCGCGCTCGCTCTTTTCTTCCTCGCCGCCGATGTAGGGGATCACGTTGTCCACGATCTCGGGCATACGGTCAAAGGTCTTACCTGCACCGGAAATGGCCTGATAGGTGCACACCAGAGCCTTGCTGACACCAAAATCCTTCATCAACGGGTGCAGGGCGGGAACATAGCTCTGCAGGCTGCAGTTGGACTTGACGGCAATAAAGCCGCGCTTGGTGCCCAGACGCTTGCGCTGTGCGGGGATGATCTCGATGTGGTCGGCGTTGATCTCGGGCACCACCATGGGCACATCCGGGGTAAAGCGGTTCGCACTGTTGTTGGACACCACCGGGCACTCAGCCTTTGCATAGGCCTCTTCCAGAGCCTTGATCTCATCCTTGGGCATGTTGACTGCACAGAAGATAAAATCCACCTGAGAAGCAACCTCTTCCACCTTGGATGCATCCAAAACTACCATCTTCTTGACACTTTCCGGCATGGGGACAGTCATGGCCCAGCGGGGACCGACAGCTTCCTCATAGGTCTTGCCGGCGCTGCGGCCGGATGCAGCCAGAACGGTCAGCTTGAACCAGGGGTGATTTTCCAGCAGCGTCACAAAACGCTGACCGACCATACCAGTCGCACCTACGATACCCACTTTATACTGTTTTTCCATTTCCAGCACCTTTCCTTTCGTGAAAGCGAACTCAATAAATATTTCTATTACATAGATTCACGGCTTGCAAACCGGACAGCGATGCAATATAATAGATACTGTTTATACAGATTTTATGATATCATTGATACGGTGTCCGTGTCAATCATCGGAAAGGCAAATTGCACGCTATGTTAAAAAAAGATTTTTGGTATGATTTACCCAAAGAACTCATTGCACAGGAGCCTGCTGACCCCAGAGACTCTGCACGGCTGATGGTGCTGAGCCAGAAAGACGACAGCATCCAGCACAAGATCTTCCACGATCTACCGGAATTTTTAGAGCCGGGCGACCTGCTGGTGGTAAACAATTCCAAGGTCCTGCCTGCCCGCATCGTGGGCGTCAAGCAGCCCACCGGTGCTGTGTGTGAGCTGCTTTTGCTGCGTCAGGTCAAAGGCGACCAGTGGGAGTGCCTTGCAAAGCCCGGCAAGCGGATGCAGCCCGGCACGAAGGTGAGCTTTGGTGACGGCAGCCTGACCGCCGTGGTGGACGAGACCATGGAGGACGGCAACAAGTACGTTACATTCTATTACGATACCGAGACCCTTTATGAAAAGCTGGACGAATTTGGCAAAATGCCTCTGCCGCCCTACATCACAAAGCAGCTGGAGGATCAGAGCCAGTATCAGACTGTTTACGCAAAGGAGCTTGGCAGTGCTGCAGCCCCTACGGCCGGCCTTCATTTCACGCCGGAGCTGATGGATACCATCCGTGCCAAGGGCGTGAACATTGCTGAAGTGACCCTGCATGTGGGTCTGGGCACCTTCCGCCCTGTACAGGAGGACGAGATCACGGATCACAAAATGCACAGCGAATGGTACTGCATCGACGAAAAAACGGCGCAGGTGATCCGCGATACCAAGGCTGCCGGTCACCGTGTGATCGCAGTGGGCACTACCAGCTGCCGCACGCTGGAAGCCGTTGCCGCAAAGTACGGCGAGATCCGCGCCTGCAGCGGCAACACTTCTATCTTCCTGTATCCAGGCGTGAAGTTCAACTGCATCGACGGCCTGATCACCAACTTCCACCTGCCGGAAAGCACCCTAATCATGCTGGTGTCGGCCCTGTATGGCTACGAAAAGACCATGGCAGCCTATAAGGTGGCTGTGGAGGAACGTTATAGATTCTTCTCTTTTGGCGATGCGATGCTGATTCTTTGATTATTTTTCCCGCTATTCTGTTGTTGATGAGCCTGATCCCGGGCTTTTTCATGAAGATCGCACGGCTGTTTTCCGTGCACAGAAAGGAACAAAAACTATGCCTTCTTTGACGACCTATAAGCTGCTCAAGCAGGAACACGATGCCCGGCGGGGCGAGTTCAAGACCGTGCACGGCACGGTGCAGACGCCCGCTTTTCAGAACGTGGCTACCGCCGGTGCTATCAAGGGCGGGTTGTCTGCGCAGGACCTGAAAGACATTGGCGCACAGGTCATGCTGTGCAACACCTACCACCTGCATCTGCGCCCTGGCGACAAGCTGGTAGCCGATATGGGCGGTCTGCACAAATTTACCCGCTGGAACGGCCCCATTCTGACCGACAGCGGTGGATTTCAGGTATTCAGTCTGGCAAAGCTGCGCAAGATCACCGAAGAGGGCGTGACCTTTGCCTCCCATCTGGACGGCCACCGCATCTTTATGGGACCGGAAGAGAGCATGCAGATCCAGGCAAACCTTGGCTCTACCATCGCCATGGCCTTTGACGAGTGCGTAGAGAACCCCGCACAGCACGATTACTCCAAGGCCAGCTGTGAACGCACGACCCGCTGGTTGAAACGCTGTAAGATTGAAATGGCCCGCCTGAAGCACGAGGGCATTTCCGTGAATCCCGATCAGCTGCTGTTTGGCATCAATCAGGGCTGCACCTTTGCTGATCTGCGTGTGGAGCACATGAAGCAGATCGCAGACCTCGATCTGGACGGTTACGCCATCGGCGGTCTGGCTGTGGGCGAGCCCACCGAGGTGATGTATGAAATGATCAGTCAGGTGGAGCCCCACATGCCCAAGGATAAGATCCGCTACCTGATGGGCGTTGGCACCCCCGGCAATATCATTGAGGCAGTTTCCCGCGGCGTGGATCTGTTTGACTGCGTGATGCCCAGCCGTAATGCACGCCACGGCCACTTGAACACCTGGGGCGGTATCATCAACATCAAGAATGCAAAGTATGAGCGCGATGAACGCCCTATTGATCCTGCCTGTGGCTGTCCGGTCTGCCGCAGCTATTCCCGTGCCTATATCCGCCACCTGTTCAAAGCGGAGGAGATTTTGGGAATGCGCCTTGCCGTCATGCACAACCTGTGGTTCTATAACCATCTGATGGAGCGCATCCGGGATGAGCTGGATGCAGGCACCTTCACGGCTTTCCACGATAAATATGTAAAGCTTCTGGATACCCGAATTTGAGAATAAGCCTTGCAACAGGTCGTTTAAAAAGGTATAATAAGCTTATCTGAATTTTGAGAGGAGATTTTGCCCCATGCAATTTCTGACTACCACTTCCGAAGGCTATATCAGCCTGTTCTTCACACTGGCTCTGATGCTGGTTCTGCTGTACTTCATGATCTATCGTCCCCAGAAGAAGCAGGAGAAGAAGGATGCCGCAATGCGCAGCAGCCTAGAGATCGGCGATCAGGTCACCACCATTGGCGGTGTCATTGGCCGTGTTGTTGCAATCAAGGACGATACCTTTGTTCTGGAGACCGGTGCTGACCGTGTGAAGATCCGCTTCACCAAGACTGCAATTTCCGCTGTTGAAAAGCTGAACATGGACAAGGCTGACAAGAAGTAAGCTTTTTCTTCAAACAATTAAGAGCATATCAAACGCGTCTTCCTGCATAGATTACTGGCAGGGAGGCGCGTTTTTATGTCTGAGAAAAAACTTTTCCCGGCGGAACTCCGGGTTCTTCTGCTGGCGGGGGCAGTCGGCGTTATGGTCACAGCGGGCTGGCTGGCCGCAATGGCAGCGCTGATGACAGCGCAGGGTTATTCTGGTGCCGCCGCACCGCCGCTGGCAACAGCAGCCGTTGGTGCAGGGAGCCTTTGCAGCGGTTGGATCGCTGCATTTTGCAAAAAGGAACGCGGCCTGCTGTGCGGGCTTGTACAGGGTCTGTTTTATGCGGCATTGCTCGTGGTGTTCAGCGTTCCTTCCGGTACGCTTACGGAAGAGCCGCCGCTGCTGCGGTTTGCTGTGGTGATCCTGTGCGGCAGTATTGGCGGATTGCTGGGCATGGTGACCCGGGAGAAAAAGCGCCGCAGCTGAACAAATAAAACAAGGAGGTTCGATCATGTGGGTCTATCAGCAAACAGGAACGCCAGCGCATTTGCCAGAAGCCGCGCAGCCGCTTCCCACAGGTGAAGCTGCGCTTCTGCCGCAGCCGCAGAAAACACTGCCGCCAGAACGATCCGCACCGGAAGTGCCTTCACCGCTGCAGAGACATAACACGGAAACCCGGCAGAAAACCTGCTGGCTGCTCGTCTGTGCCTTTCTGATCGGCTCTGGCTCAGCTGGCGTGCTTTTGGCGTTCTGCGAAAAGCAGCAGCCGGACTGGCTGCAATATTACCTGCAAAGCTGGCGCGGCCTGTTTACTGCTGCAGATGCACATACTGCGGCCAGCCTTTTCGGAATGGAATATCTTACGCTGGCTGCGGCCGCGACCCTTCTGTTCCTGATGGGCTTTTCCGCACTTGGGCCGGTTTTGATCTTTTTGTTTACGATGTTCTATGGGCTGGGAAACGGGACGCTGTTTGTGCAGCTGCTTTCCGACACGGCACTGAAAAAAGAAACGTGGCTTCTGCTGCTTGCATTTCTGCCTGCGGCAGCTGCTTCTGCAGGGCTGTGCACGCTCGGCACAGATTCTCTGCGGGTGAGCAGCCAGATCCGTGTCTGTTCCTTTTTTGCAGCAGGGCCTGACCGGGAGGTCGTCCGGCCACATGGATTCATCCGGCAGTATCTGCTGACGCTGACGTTATTTGTGCCGCTGTGCGGCATTTCTGCAGCGCTTGCAAGCATTGGAAGCAGGCTTTGAACAAGGGCTTTTCTTGCGGGTTTGCTTGTTATATGCTACAATAGAGAATAATAGAACCAAGACAATGTAACAGGAGCTTTTTTGATGAAGGAACCAAAACTGAAAACTGTATATGTGTGTTCCAACTGCGGCGAGACAAGCCCCCGCTGGATGGGCCGCTGCCCAAGCTGTGGCAGCTGGAACACGATGAACGAGGACGTTGTAGCGGAAGCCCCCAAAGCAGGTACTGCCGCAGCCAAACAGGCGGCAGCCGCCCGCCCGGAAGGGGTGACCACTCTGACCGCAAAACGCCTTTCTGAGATCAGCATGACCGAAGAAAAAAGCCGTATTCTGACCGGCATTTCGGAGCTGGACCGTGTACTTGGCGGCGGCATTGTGCTGGGCGGCGTTGTGCTTTTGAGCGGTGAGCCGGGTGTGGGCAAATCTACTATGCTTCTGCAGCTGTGCGGTGCCATTTCCAACCAGCACAGCGTTTTGTATATCACTGGCGAGGAATCGGTGCGGCAGGTCAAGCTGCGCGCTGCCCGGCTGAAAGTGCCGCAGGATAACATCTTTCTGGCAGCGGAGAATGATGTGGACGAGATCTGCGGCCTAATCGAAAAAGAAAAGCCGGATCTCGTGGTCATCGACTCCATCCAGACGATGCGCTGCATGGATATCTCGTCCTCCGCCGGTACGGTAAGTCAGGTCAAGGAAAGTGCGGCCCGCCTGCTGGCCGTGGCCAAAAAGCAGGAGATCCCCATGTTCATTGTGGGCCATGTGAACAAGGACGGTGCCATTGCAGGCCCCAAAGTCATGGAGCATATCGTGGATACGGTGCTTTACTTTGAGGGCGATAAAATGCTGCCGTACCGCATCCTGCGTGCGGCCAAGAACCGTTATGGCTCCACCAATGAGCTGGGCATGTTTGATATGACGGGGCAGGGCCTTGCTGAGATTGAAAACCCTTCACAGATGCTGCTGGAAGGCCGTCCTCTTGGCGTTTCCGGCAACTGTGTGGCCTGTACCATGGAGGGCAGCCGTCCTATTCTGAGCGAAATTCAGGCCCTTGCAACCAAAACCAATTTTCCAGCACCGCGCCGTGCCTGCAGCGGCTACGACTACAACCGCATGAATCTGCTGATCGCTGTGCTGGAAAAGCGCGCAGGATATTTCTTTGGCAACCTGGATGTATATATCAACATCGTGGGCGGCATTGCGCTGCGTGATACTGCCTGTGATCTTTCTGTCTGCTTGAGTATGGTCTCCTCGCTGCTGGACAGGCCCGTCAGCGATAAGCTGATCGCCATTGGCGAGGTCGGCCTTGGCGGTGAAGTGCGCAGCGTACCCAATCTGGAACAGCGCCTGCATGAGGCAGAGCGTATCGGCTTTGAACGTGCGGTGATCCCGAAGCACAGCCTGAATCATCTGAGCCCGGCAGATTATCCTGGAATGCAGCTGATCGGCGCGGCTTATATCACCGATGCGATCAATGCCCTGAAATCTGACCGCTTATAAGAGGAAAAACAATGTCGATCTATCTGGACGAGAAAAATCCCGGCAAGCACAAGCCCTTCGATGATGCTGCGCCGGACATTGTAGAATACGTCCGCTATCTGGAAGTGATCGCGGGCAAAAGCGCAAACACGGCGTTCAGCTACTACTGTGATCTGCGCGGATTCAGCCGTTTTATGAAGCGCCGCCGTGGGCTTGTGCCCGAAGACAGCGAGATGAAGGATATCGACCCCAAAGGGCTGGACACCGCATTCTGGGCCTCCGTAACAAAGGAGGATATCTACGAATATCTGTACTTTTTAAACCGCGAGTGCGGCAACAAAAAGTCCTCAACGGCCCGGCGGCTGGCAAGCCTGCACGGCTTTTATGATTACCTGGTCAATCAGGTCAACCGGCTGGATGCAGATCCGACTGCGGCCATCCACCCACCCAAACAGGATAAGGTACTGCCCAAATATCTGACGGCGGAGCAGTCCATGGAGTTATTGGAAAGCACGCAGACCCAAAGCGATTTTCCGGAGCGGGATTATTGCATGGTGACGCTGTTTTTGAACTGTGGAATGCGTCTGGCAGAGCTTGTCGGCATGAATCTGGACGACATTGATTTGGAAAACCGCCAGATACGCCTGTTTGGCAAGGGCCACAAGGAGCGCATGGTTTATCTGAATGATGCCTGCATGGAAGCATTGCGGCTGTATCTGGGCAAACGCAATACGATGGAGGGGCTTCTGCCGCAGGAAAAGGCGGTCTTTATTACCCGACGGCGCAAAGAGCGTATCTCGAACCGCAGGGTAGAACAGCTAGTGACCGGTGCAATGAAAGCAGCCGGATTAAAAGGCTTTTCCACACATAAGCTGCGCCACACTGCCGCAACTCTGATGTATCAGACCGGCAATGTAGATATCCTTACACTCAAGCAGCTTTTGGGCCACAGCAACGTGTCTACCACACAAATTTATACGCACCTACAGGAATTTCAGGTGCGCGCGGCTATTGAAGAAAACCCGCTGGGCAAGGTCAAAAAGCCCAAAGCATCTTCTCACATCTTGGATACAACAGAAAAGGAAACAGGGGAGACAGCAGAGGATTCAGCTCTGGATGAGGAACTTTCGTCTGCGCCCATGAAAGCCTTCGAGGGTGCGGCTCAGGATGGCATCGGGCTGGATACTTCCGTGCTTGCAATGAAGCCTGATGCGAACGCTGGAAACGGAAATTCCTGAACCACATAAGAATATCCATAAAATGGAACGATACCGTCTGTGACGCGTCCAAAGTGCGGACATGTCATCGGCGGTATTTTTATAGATATATTTATATAAATAATGGAATGATAAGCTGTGATCTGGCCAGCGATTTGAAATCGTACGAGCAAATGGTCGTTCACAGAAAAATAAAATGCAAGCGGCGCATGGCAGCGGCAGACTGTGCAGCTTTGTAATTTGTAAGTCCATAAAAAGATTGTAGCACCAAAATACAAATGAGACACAAAAATATAAAAAAGCAAAAGTTGAATCATACGGTATTACAGATGGCTGCAGATCCGTAGGTCGCGGAAAAAGGCCAGATTCAGGAAAATAGAGATTTTTCACTTCCCTATATTTCGCATAACGTGCATTATACGAAAATTATGCAATCAAAAAATAAGACCGCCCTTCTCTTCTGGTTATGAGTTCAGCGGTCTTAAAATACTGATGGCTGTATGGTGTTGGGTTCAGAATGTTATCGCTTCTTCTCCCTTGGTGATGCGATGCTGATACTTTTTAATTTAAAGTGAACCCGGCAAGCTGCTCGGCCTGCGGCTGTGTGCCAAAGTATGCACAGATCGCTTCGTAATAAACGCGGGCTGTTTTTTTACAACCTTCTTCGCTGCCGAACTGTGCAACATCTGCTTCATTCGTTACAAAGCATTGCTCTGCCAGCACTGCCGGACAATTTACATCTTCCAGCAACGTAAAGCTTCGCTCTGCACGCACCTCGGTGTGGGTGCTTTCCACCAGTTGCTTTTGATCGTTTTCCAGATAATAAATGTATCGGACTCCCCCGCGCCCACGCAGAGATGCTCCTGCAGCCTGCATTCCTTTGGCAAGCAGCTGCGCAAAGTAAAAGCTTTCCTGATGCCAAGTCCGGCCCGGCACTGCCGGATAGCACTCAAAGCCGGATGCAGTGGAGCCATTTGCAGCTGAGTTGCCGTGGATGGAAAGCAGCAGCTGCGGTGCCTGTTCGTCCGCTCTGGCGGCACGCTGGGCGGGTGTAGTGGTTTCATCAAAGCTGTCACGGGTCTGCAGCGGAATAAAATTAGAGTCCTGCTGCAGCAGCCGGATCAGTTCCGAGGCGGTTGCTGCGGTCATATCTTTTTCTTCGATCACTCCCCTTGCACCCGGGTCTGCTCCACCGTGCCCGGCATCGATCACCACGCGGTAAGGCGGATCACCGACCTGCGGATGAAATTCTTCACCGGCGATGCTTTCCGCTGGCTGAGCTGCCTGCAGAGTCAGCGCTGCATGCCAGAGTGAGCTGCCAAACCAGATGCCCACTGCGCAAAAAAGCAGAATGACCGTATTTTTGAGCACATGAGAAGTCTGTTTTCGTCTTTTTGAGTGCGCGGCTTTGGAATATCGTTTTGCCATTTGGGCTTACATCCTTATATTAGTATTCTTTATAGAATACGATCCTGCTCTGCAAATTCCTTCAATGTGAGAAAAAGCTACCCGAAAAATCCTTCGGATAGCTTTTTCTTTATTTCAGCTCTACCACGGTCACGCCGCTTTCACCCTCGCCATAACGGCCCAGGCGGAAGCTTTTGACCATGCGGTTGCCGCGCAGATGCTTGTGGATAGCTGTGCGCAGCGCACCGGTGCCATTGCCGTGGATCAGATAAACCACTGTCTGTCCGTTCAGGATGGCACGGTCGATAAAGGAATCCACCTCCGGCAGCGCTTCGTCCACCGTCAGGCCCAGCAGATTGCATTCCATCTTGGCGGAACGCTGTACCCTCTCTACCCTGCCGTTCGGGCGGTTGGCATCGCCGGTCAGGCGGGAATAACGCTGCTGTGCTTTAGTCTGCGGTTTCTTTTCCTTGACCAGCTTTTCCGGCTGTTTCAAGCCCTTGAGCGGAACTTTGGTCTTGATGATGCCTGCACGCACCAGAACATCGCCGTTTTTATCCGGCAGGGCTAATACGGTGGCCAGCTGGTTCAGCTCTGCAATGCAGACCTCCTGCCCTACCTTGACCTCTTTCAGCGGCACAAATTCCTTGACGGGGTTATGCACAGCCTCGGAGCCGATAAACAGCTTTTCCGATTCTTTTTTGGCGATCTCGCGGGCGCGCTGAGCTTTCTGCTGGGTGCTCATGCGCTCGTCCTTCTGCAGCTGACGCAGTTCATCAGTCAGGGCGTAAGCCTGACTTTCCACCTGCTGTGCCAGCGCACGAGCCTTGGCACGGGCAGCTTCCAGTTCATTTTCACCCTGACGGATCAGCTCATCACGCTTTTTCTGCGCGGCTTCCAGCTGGTGGGAAGCTTCATTTTTCAGCTCTTCCACCTCGTTCTGGCTTTCCTTCAGCTGCAGCTTCAGATCATCCAGCTGTCCCAGAACGGCATCCAGACGCTTATCCTCTGCGGAAAGATGCTGCTGTGCCGCTTCGATCACGCGCTCCGGAATGCCCAGCTTTTCGCTGATGAGGAACGCATTGGATTTGCCCGGCACGCCGACGCTCAGCTTATAGGTCGGGCGCAGCGTTTCCAGATCAAACTCACAGCTGGCATTGACAACGCCCTTGGTTTCCAGAGCAAACACCTTCAGCTCAGCGTAGTGAGTGGTGGCCATCAGCAGCACGCCGCGGCGGCGCAGCTCTTCAATGATGGCCACAGCCAGCGCAGCACCTTCGGCGGGGTCGGTACCGGCACCAAGCTCGTCCAGCAGCACCAGTGTGTGCGGCATGGCAAGCTCCAGAATGCCGGTGATCTTTTTCATATGGCCGGAGAAGGTGGAAAGGCTCTGCTCAATGCTCTGTTCATCGCCGATATCCACCAGAAATTCGTCAAATACGCAGATCTCACTGCGCTCGTCAGCCGGGATCAGGAAGCCGCACTGCGCCATGGCGCACAGCAGGCCCGCTGTTTTCAAGGTGACGGTTTTGCCACCGGTGTTCGGTCCGGTGATGATCAGCGAATCGTAATCCCTGCCCAGAGCAATATCCACAGGCACGCACTTTTTAGGATCGATCAGCGGGTGGCGCGCACGGATCAGCGAGAAGGAATCGTCGGTGCGGACAGCAGGCTTGAATGCCTTGAGATCCAAAGCCAGCCGTGCCTTTGCCAGCAGAACATCGATCTCCAGCATAGCCTTGTAGCTGTACTGGAACTGCGGCTCAATGGCAGCCACCTGTGCGGTAAAGGCCACCAGAATGCGCTCGATCTCCTGCGCTTCCTGCGCACGGTACTGCAAAATGCGGGCATTGGCTTCCACAACGGCCTGCGGCTCCACAAAGACGGTGGCTCCGGTAGACGAAACATCATGAATAATGCCGCTCACCTCACCGCGGTATTCGCTCTTGACCGGCACAACATACCGGCCATTGCGCATGGAAACCACGCTTTCCTGTAGATACTTGGAGGTATCCATATTGCGGACCATGCTCTCCAGACGGTCACGGATGCTGTTCTCCGTTGCGCGGATCTTTTTGCGCAGATCGTTCAAGGTATGAGAAGCCGTGTCTGCCATGGCATCCGGTGCCAGAATGGCGCTGGAGATCTGCTGTTCCAGGCCCGGCTGCGGTGCCAGCGCATAGAACAGATCGTCTGTAGGCAGAGCGTCGTGCTCCGAAGCACCATACCAGCTTGAAAGATTCTGAAAATTGCGCAGTGCACCAGCCACCATCAACAGCTCGCCCATTGAAAGTACGCCGCCTTTTACGGCGCGGGCCGCCAGCTGACTGACATTCTCCACGCCGCCAAAGCGCGGGGAGCCGTTTTTGATCAGCAGGGTGTTGATGGCATCGGTCTGTTCCAGCGCATAGCGCACCTCGTCCGGGTCGCACTGCGGCTGAGTGGCAAGCAGCATTTCGCGCGCTTCCTTGCACACGCAGCCCTCTGCGGCACGGGCGATGATCTTATCCAGTTCCAGAGTTTTTAAGTAACTTGTTTCCATAGGTTTCCTTTATGCTCAGGGCAGCAGGGTCTTTAAAAAATCATAGCTTTTCAAAGGCTTGTCCAGGTGGGTCAGTGCATAGCGCTCTGCCACTGCGGAAAGCTTTTCCAGACTGCCCACAGAAATTTTGAATGCAAATATTTTTTTGTCGTCCACAAGGCAGATGTGCCGCAGCGCATACAGTGCGCCCTGATCAAGGTTGCAGGTCTTTCCTGCTTTTGCGGCGCAGTCTGCACAGAGCAGGTGGCCTTCCTGCACATCCAGATAGAACGCAGCACCGTCATAGGCGCTGCAATCGCGGCAGCACACGATCTGCGGCATAAAGCCGCACTCGCTCATGGTGCGCAGTTCAAACACGGCCTTGATCACCCGCAGGTCCGTTTTGCTCTCGCTGATCATATAGAAACAGTTGAGCAGCAGCCGAAGCTCTCGCTGTGCCTCCTGCCCGGTAGGCGAAAGGGTCATTGCCATTTCAGCCATATACATGGCAAGGCTCATGCCCTCAATGCTGGACGAGATGCCGTGAAAGACATTTTTCACTTCCGCTTCCCGCACAGTGTACATGTTGCGGCCCGGCACCAGTGTGAACTCGGAATAGCAGAACAGCCCGCACGCGCTGAACAGCTTGCTCTTCAGCCGCAGGCTGCTCTGCGCTGCTGCCGAGATCACGCCCAGTTCCGGTGTCAGGATCGTCAGAATGCGGTCCGATTCCTTATAGCGGGTCTCCTTCAGCACCAGACCCGTGGTTACAAAGGCTTCCATTTTCTTGGTCCTCTGCCGGGGTTTCTTCCGGCCGCTGTTGTTTATAATCGAGATAACGAAGAATGTTTCCCGTGCAGGCAAACGCCTGCCAGCTTGCTTGTGCATCCATTTGCAGCACCTCTTCCCTGTTACGGATAGTGTCAGGTTTATTTTAACCGTTCATCCAAGGGAATTCTGTCCTGCTTTGGCAAGTTTCAACGGTTATTGGTGTTCTGCTTGAAGCCAAAGTTGTTCAGCAGGAACTCGTTATCGCGCCAATCGGATTTTACCTTTACCCAGCACTGCAGATTGACGCGGCAACCCAAAAACTCTTCGCAGTCTGCACGGGCAGCACTGGCAATTTTTTTCAGCATTGCACCGCCTTTTCCAATGACCATGCCCTTGTGGCTTTCGCGCTCGCAGTAGATATTTACATCAATATCGATCAGGTCGGTGCCCGGGCGCTCTTTGAAGCGCTCCACCACAACAGCAATGCCATGGGGGATCTCGTCGCGCATGAACAGCAGGGCCTTTTCACGGATGACCTCCGCCACAAGCTCCTTTTCCGGCATATCCGTGTAGGCATCATCATCAAAATAATGCGGGCCTTCCACAGCATAGCGGCTCAAAGCATCGAACAGCACTTCGCAGCCGTCGTTATCACGGACGCTGATGGTGTAGATATCGTCGAATACACCCAATGCCTTCAGCTCTTCTTTGCGGGCTTCCAGATCAGCAGGCTCCTTGACAAGGTCGGTCTTGTTGATGACTGCAATTGCCGGGCCGCCGCTGCTGCGCAGCATATCCACCAGCACCATTTCCGATTCATTCAGTGCGCCGTAAGGCTCAAACAGCATCATGGAAACATCCACATCTGCAATAGAATCGCTGGCAGTCTTATCCATCCGTTTACCCAGTTTGTTGCGTGCCTTGTGCACACCGGGTGTATCCAGCAGCACATACTGCAGCGGCCCGCGGGTGATCACGCCGGTAATGCGGGTACGGGTGGTCTGCGGCTTGGAAGTGACGATGGCTACCTTTTCGCCAACCAGAAGGTTGGTCAGACTGGATTTGCCTACATTGGGACGGCCAATGACAGCCACAAAAACGGAAGAAGTATCATAATGCCCCTGAATGGGTGTAGCGTTACTCAAAATCTAGCTCCTGTCTGTATTGTGCGGCAACCGCACGGTGAATCAATTACTCGGTATAGCTTACGGTGCGCGGCAGGCCCAGCTGCAGCAGAACAGCTTCCTCTTTCTCACGCATCCGCATGGCTTCCAGACCGCCATTTTCGTGGTCGTAGCCCAGCAGGTGCAGCATGGAGTGCACCGTCAGGAACGCCACCTCACGCTGCAGCGGATGGCCGTAGAGGTTTGCCTGCTCCTGTGCACGCTCCATACTGATGACGATGTCACCCAGCATTTTGCAGCCGTTGTTCTCGTCAACATCATATTTGCCGTCCACCCCCAGAGGGAAGCTCAGCACATCGGTGGGCATGGGCTTGTTGCGGTACTGGTTGTTCAGCTCAGCAATGGCGGCGTTATCCACAAAGGTCACGCTGATCTCTGCAGGAGCTTCAAAATGCTCATATTCCAGCACGGCATTACAGGCACGGCGGATGAGAATGCGCAGACCGGAAGGAACCTTGACGGCCTTCTGTGAATTGGTGATTAAAACTTTATTGGACATAAATCAGTCCACTCCTTTCTGTTTTTGATGGCTTTATATGAATTCTGGTGATTTTATTTTTCAGGGTGTGCAGCCTTTTCGTAAGCCTTGATAATTTCCTGCACTAGACGGTGGCGCACAACATCCTTCTCAGTAAAATAGCACTGTGCAATCCCATTTACATTTTTAAGCACGTGCAGTGCATCCACAAGACCGCTGCGGGTGCGTTCCGGCAGATCGATCTGGGTCACATCACCGGTAACCACCACCTTGGAGCCGACACCCATACGTGTGAGGAACATTTTCATCTGCTCCGGTGTGGTGTTCTGTGCCTCGTCCAGAATGATAAAGGAATCATCCAGCGTGCGTCCGCGCATATAGGCAAGCGGTGCAACCTCAATGATCTGCTTTTCCACAAGGCGCTCGTAAGTTTCGGCACCCAGCATATCAAACAGGCCGTCATACAGCGGGCGCAGATAAGGGTCTACCTTCTGCTGCAGATCACCAGGCAGAAAGCCCAGCTTTTCACCCGCTTCCACTGCCGGGCGGGTGAGCACGATACGGGAAACATCCTTGGCTTTAAAAGCCTTTACCGCCATGGCAACGGCCAGATAGGTCTTGCCGGTACCCGCCGGGCCAACGCCAAAGGTAATGGCATTGGTGCGGATGGCATTGAGATATTCCTTCTGGCCCAGTGTTTTGGGCCGGATCGGCCGTCCCTTGACCGTTACGGTAACAAAATCTTCGGTCAGTTCCTTGACCCGCTTTTCTGCTCCATCGTGCGCCAGACTGATGCAGTAGCGCACGGTCTGGTCTTCCAGCGGTGTATGATTCTCGATCAGAAGCAGCATTCCCTCCACAGCGCGGCTGGCCGCGGCAACATTGGCCGGTTCGCCTGAAAGCCGCAGCTGCGTGCCCCGGCAGACCGCCGTAACAGAAAACTCGTTCTCCAGCAGACGGATGTTCCGGTCGCAGTTGCCAAAAACAGCTGCGGCGACCTCTACACTATCCAGTTCAATATTCTTTTCTGCCATGTGCTCCTCCTGAAAGGATATATTTTAATGCTTCTATTGTACCACCAAAATCTCGAGAAGAAAACTGTGAAAAGTGCACAAAATATTTTCATCCGTTCCATCGGTTTTTCCATACGGCAAGGCAGCTGCCCATGCAAAGCGGCAGCAAAAAGGAAAATGCAGGAACAGGAACGCATCCTGTACGAATGATCTTGTCAAGTCCTTTTGTGCCACAACCACAGAGAAAAACAAAACATATCTTTGGACAAAAAGGCAATAGCAAACTTCTCCCCTGCGTGCTACAATAGCAAACGTTGTGCGGCTTGCATCCGGCCAGCCGCTCCAGAATGCTGAAATCAAAGGAGAAGGAACCATGGAACAACTTTTTCTGATGCCCGGTGAAGAACGCTGCGAACGCTTCAAGGATGGCAACGGTATTCCGAGAGTTCACTACTCCTATCGCTCGATGCACGGTGCATTCTTCGACTGCGAGAGCCGCAGTTTGGAGGAAGCCCAGCGCCTGTGTGAGGACTGGCTGGTAGGTCAGGACCGCTGCTACCGCAACTGAAATGAAAAATAGAAACCTCCGCTTCCCTGTCGGTACTGCCGCCGGGAAGCGGAGGTTTTTGCTTTTTACAGGTTTATTTCCACAGTTGAGCGCAGACAAGTTCCAGCACACTGCCCGCGATGCAGCGGGCCTTATCCGAAATGAGAAAACAGTTGGAAAGTTCCTCTTTGCGGGGGTCTATATCGGCCACCTTAAAACCGGGCGTTACCGGATAGCTGCTACGCAGAAGCCCGCGCAGAATGCCCGTGATCTGCGTGGTCACAGAGATCATGGCACCATCTGCCGTGCGGATCTGCGCAATGGTCTCACCCGCTTCCACGATATCTCCAATTTTGCGGAGATCCATAAATATACCGGCCGTGCCGGCATGGATCACGCGCTCTTTACCGTAGCCGCCAATGATTCCGGGAATGCCGGTATCGGGGATGGCACTGCCTTCCCGAATGATGCGTCCCAGCCGGTGGCCGCGTTTGGTCTCCACCACCACATCTACATCCTGCCCGGCCGTGAAACCGGGGCCGAGTGCAATGGTCAGGGGTGCCATATCCCGCGTTGTGCCAAGATTCTTTTTGGCAAGGATCGCATCCACAAGGACATCCGGCTTTGCCGGCGCAATGCTTTTGCCTTGCGGGTCTACCAGAACAGGAACGGCATTCTGTTTCCAGATTTCTTCTGCCTGTGCCAGAGTTTCGATTCGTACCGCACGCAGACCTTCAACGGCGGTCTCACCTTCATAAACGGCTTCGCACAGAGAAACCTGCCGCCGGATCGCCGCCGGATGCTCCGCTTCCAGCACCAGCACACGCAGGCCTGCGCTCCACAGCCGGTGAATGGTGCCGGTAGCAAGGTCGCCGCCGCCGCGCACAAGGATCAGTGCATCCTTCTTCATTTGATCTCCTCTCCGGGCTGGAGTCGAGTCAATACGATCTCCATAGACCCACCGCAGGCAGCAATTGCTGCATCATCATTTTTGCCGTCTGCCGAAAAATGCAGCCGTTGATACGCCGGAGCAGCTCCCGTCAGCATTTCCTGTGCAGCCAGAATGGTGCGGTGCTCCATAATACCGCCGCCCACACTGCCCACAATAGAGCCGTCTGTGCGAACCAGCATTTTTGCGCCGATTTCCCGCGGCGTAGAGCCGTGCCGCGCCGCAATCACGGCAAGCACCGCCTGCTGCCCGGCGGCATCCGTCTGAGCCATGGCTTCCAGAAGGGCAGATGAAAAGCCCTCCGTCTGCGGACGCGCATTCTTGATCGATACGATCTGTGCCAGAATGGAAAGTGCGATCTCCTCTGCCGTCTGTGAGCCGATGGAAAGCCCGATGGGGGCGTACAACGCCTCCACTCTTTCGGCATCGATACCGGCTTCCAGAAGTTGACGGCGCACCAGTGCGGCACGCCCGCGGCTTCCCATCATGCCAACATAGGCTGCAGGCTTTTTTAATATCACCTTCAGGCAGTCCACATCAAATGCATGTGCCCGGGTGACGACCACAAAATAAGTCTCTGCGCCGTCAGGTACCTGCGCAAGCGCTTTATCAAACGGCAGGCAGAGCACTTTATCGGCTCCGGCCAGCCGCAGCTGCTGTGCATATTCCTCGCGGTCATCCATTGCAAGGACCGTCAGGCCCAGCAGCTTTGCAAGCTGCACAACGGCTGCAGCCACATGTCCACCGCCGCAGACTACCAGCTGCGGCACCGCGCCAAAGCGCTCCGCAAAGATGTCTGTGCCTGCAACAGAGTGGATACCAGCTGCTGTGCAGCCCTGCAGTTCTGTCAGGTGCTGCAGCAGTACGGTGCTGTCTCCCCTCTGCCACACAGGCCTGCCCTCCAGCAAAAGCAGCTGGCTCCCCGCGGCATCGCCCTCCAACTGGGCCACCATCGTCCAGCCGCCCGCAGAACGGGCTTTTTGCAGCATTGTATAAAGCGGCATTTTACCCATGCGTCATTCTCCTGTTTTATCTTTATTACTGTTCTACTGCTGCGGCCTGATCGTAACGTGCCGGGTCCAGCCGGTTCTGCCACTGCTCAAATTCTTCCGGCAGCATCCGCCAAGCAAGGCCGCAGCCTGCGGAGATCTCGCGCGGCAGTGGGATGAGCCTGCCCGGAACCTTCTCCGCAAGGCACTGCTTTTCCCATTCCATGGCATCCAGCGTTGTGCGGAATGAAAGAACAATATAAGTTTTTTTGATGCGCATATCAGATCTCCTGTGCAAGCTCCTGAACAGCGGCTGCGGTCTGAAGCACTTCGGCTTCCGTATTGAAATGCGAAAAGCTGAACCGCACCACGCCCTGCTCCACCGTGCCCAGCGCTTTATGCATCAGCGGTGCACAGTGCGCACCGGCACGCACACAAATGCTGTAGTCCTCCCACAGGATATCTGCAACGCGGGCTGAATCTTCGTCTCCGATGTTGAGCGAGATAATGGGAGCATGCAGCGGCATTTCCGGGTCGCCGTAGATCTTCACGTTCGGCAGATCTCGAATGTTTTTATAAAAGAGCGCCGCCAGTGCAGTTTCTTTTGCACACAGCGTTTCCACGCCCTGAGCCAGAATCCATTCCACACCGGCACACAGGCCCGCCAGACCCGGAACATTGAGCGTCCCGGCTTCCAGAGCGGTGGGCATCTGTGCGGGATGCTGTTCATCAAAGCTGTGTACGCCGCTGCCTCCCACTACCAATGGCTGGATGAAAAGCCCCGGGCGTACATACAAGCCGCCTGTTCCCTGCGGGCCAAGCAGCGCCTTATGCCCGGTGAAGCATAGCACATCAATGCCCAGTGCCTGTACGTCAATGGGCTGTGAACCCGCCGTCTGGGCCGCATCCACGATCAGCAGCAGGCCGTGCCGGTGCGCAAAACCCGCTGCTTTTGCAAGATCTGTTCCGTTGCCGGTCACATTGGAAGCACCTGTTACGACCAGCGCTTTTGTATTGGGCTGAACCAGCTTATCCCAGTCATCATATTGCAGCCGTCCGCGCTCATCCACGCCCGCAAAACTGAACTGCAAGCCCTGTTCCCGCAGCCGGTAGAGCGGCCGCAGAACAGAGTTATGCTCACATACCGTTGTGATGATATGATCGCCCGGTGCAAAAAGACCACCCAATGCAATGTTCAAGGCCTCCGTTGCATTTGCCGCAAAAGCAATACAGGATGGGTCTGGTGCGTGGAGGAGCTTTGCCATTGCGCACCGCGCAGCATAAACAAGACGGCTTGCGTGCAGCGTGGGCTCATGGGCACCCCGTCCCGGATTGCCTGCCGTGCGCATTGCGTCCAGCACAGCCTGCTCTACCTGCGGCGGCTTGCGCAGGGTCGTGGCAGCGTTGTCCAGATAGATCACGGTTTCACCACGTTGCCTGCCTGCGTCAGCTTTTCCACGATGGTGTACATGTTGGTCACACTGCCAACAGCAAGCTTTTCGGTCAGGCCATAGAAATTCAGGCAGGTGCCGCAGGTCATGATCTCCACGCCCTGTGCTTCCAGTGCCTTCAGGTCATCCAGCATGGGCGAACCCTCACAGGTCAGGGACGCGCCGCCGTTATAGAACAGCACTGTTTTGGGCAGCTGATCCTGCTGGGTAAGTGCGAACACAAAGGCCTTGAGCAGGGACTTGCCAAGGTCATCTGCGCCAATGCCCATTTTATCAGAGCTGATGGCAACCACCGTGTCCGTGCGGGTGTCCGGTGCACAGGCCGGTGCTTCTTCAGTGGGTGTTTCGGACGCTTCGCCGACCGTGAACAGCACGCGGTATTCCCGCTCGGCCAGCTTTTCGGCGCTGTACTGATAACCTTTCTGCTGGGCCATTTTGGTAAGGTTCTGCACGGCGATCTCATTATCCACCAGCACTTCCACCTCACCGGCACCCTGCAGTTCAGAGATCGCCTTTTTGGCTTTTACAACGGGCAGCGGGCATGCGTCGCCACGGGCATCAACTTTCAGCATCATAATTGTAGGCCTCCATCAGTATTTTACAGTGATTTCCTGTTCGGTTTTGGGTATGATCTCACCCACGATCTTTGCGGGCAGGCCAGCGGCCTGCAGCTCTGCTTCCAGCGCATTTGCTTCTTCTGGCAACACGGCCAGCAATAGTCCGCCGGAAGTCTGTGGGTCAAACAGCACCTCTTCCATTGCAAACGGCACATTTTCAAAAGTGACATATGGGCCGGTATAGTTGCGGTTGCGCTGTCCGGCAGCGGTATACAAAAAATCATCTGCCGCTTTTTCAGCTCCCGGTAGAACCGGCACCATCCGTGCATCAATGATACAGGAAAGCTTTCCGCCCATCATCTCGTGCAGATGGCCCAGAAAACTGAAACCGGTCACATCGGTTGCCGCGTGGACCGTATACTTTCGGCTGATCTCGGCAGCGTTTTTGTTCAGCGTTGTCATGGACGCAATGGCACCGGCCATATCTTTCGGTGCCGCTTCGCCCACACGGTTTGCCGTGCAGATCAGGCCCACGCCCAGAGCTTTTGTTAAAATCAGCTTGTCGCCGGGCCTGCCGGAATCATTCGTATACATTTTTTTCGGGTCCACAAGGCCAGTCACCGAAAGTCCGTATTTCACACCTGTATCGGCAATGGAATGCCCGCCCGCAAGGCTTCCGCCCGCTTCGGCCACCTTCTTGGCTCCGCCGCGCAGAATCTCACCCAGAATGTTCAGATCCATGCTCTCCGGGAAGCAGACAAGGTTCAGTGCAGTCTTCACCTCGCCGCCCATGGCATAGACATCGCTCAGGGCGTTGGCCGCTGCAATCTGGCCGAAGGTATAAGGGTCGTCCACCATCGGCGGGAAAAAATCTACTGTCTGCACCAGTGCTACATCATCGGTAATGCGGTATACAGCCGCATCATCCCGGCTGTCGTACCCGACCAGAAGGCTCGGGTCTCTTGCACCGCGCGGCAGCTTTTCCAGAATACGGCTCAGCGCTCCGGCCCCCAGCTTTGCGGTACATCCGCCGCCGGTGCAGAACACGATCTTGCCTTCTTTGCTCATACACGTTCTCCTTTCTCGAAATGAGACGTAACGCAGGAAATACGATAAATATTTTTCAGAATATCAGCTATCTGCCGGGCCAGAGCAGCCTGCTCTTTTGTATCGGCCTGATTGAGTACAGCATAAAAGCTGCGATCCCCTACAGCCTTCCTTCCACCGGCTTCACTTGCCAGCAGATTTGCCAGAAGTTCCGGTGTCAACTGCGCATCCTGCGGAACACAAAGCAGCTCTGCGGCAAGCTCTGCTCGGAAACAGACCTCCCGGAGCGGATGCCTCAATGCAGAAAGCCCTGCTACGGCCAGAACCGTATCGCACTGCGGTAAAAGCACCGGCTCGTGCGCAGCGGGTGCCTTGCAGGACATCCGTTTTGCGCCGTCCGCTTCAATGAGCACGATATCTGCAAGGGTCATCCAGCGCTCCAGCTGTGCCTGCGGCGGAGCCGTCAATTTGCCGCCGTGTGCAGCGGTTCCGGCCACGGCATAACTGCCGCACTTCCACAGGCGGAAAAGCTCTGCATCCGTCTGTGCCCAGACCCCGCCGGGTGGCTGCATAATATGGGTGGTGGTAGCGGCCAATACCCGCCAGCCCTTGCGGGCGCAGTGCGCAGCCAGATTGTACATCAGTGTGGTCTTTCCGCCGCCGCCCACCAGAGAAATAACATGTCCCTTCTCCGCAAGAAACGGAAAAATTTTTTCGTCGATCATTTCTGCTTTTCTGCAACTGCCATGGCGATTTTTTCCGGTGTGATGGGCAGCTCATAGAACCGGGTGCCGATAGCGTTATAGATGGCATCGGAAATGGCAGGCAGCGGTGTATTGATGACCACCTCGCCGATGGACTTTGCGCCAAAGGGTCCGTTGGGTTCATAGCTGCTCTCGAATTCAACCTTGATCTTGCCCACATCGGTGCGGGCCGGAATTTTGTACTGGAACAGAGAGTTTTCCTGCGGATAGCCATTCTTATCGTAGGTAATGTTTTCGGTCAAAGTCATGCCGATGCCCTGCAGCAGCCCGCCCTCAGCCTGCACACGGGTCAAGTTCGGGTTGATGGGCGTGCCGCAGTCCACACAGGCATCAAATTCCAGCAGCTTTACCTCGCCGGTCTCGGTATCCACTTCCACCTCAGCAGCACCAACCATGAACGGCGGCGGCGACAAAGGCGAAGTATGCGTTTCGGTGGCTTCCAGCGGCACCATATGGCCGAACTGCGAAGCATACGCAATCTCGCTCAAAGACTTTTTCTGTGCGGGATCTTTGCTCTTGAAAACATCTTTTCCATCAAATTCCACCTCGTCCTCGGTGCATTCCAGCAGCTCTGCGCCCAGCTTGCAGATCTGGCCGCGCAGCTTCATGGCACACTTTTCGGTGGCCTTGCCGGTAACGTAAGTGGTACTGGACGCATAGGAGCCGGAGTCATAGGGCGAGGTATCCGTATCAGCTCCGAAGACCGTGATATTGTCCAGCGGGCAGTCCAGCACTTCGGCGGCGATCTGCGCCAGTGTAGTGTCACAGCCGGTGCCCATGTCGGCCGCACCGATCATCAGGGTGTAGAAGCCGTCATCATTCAGTTTCAGGGTGGCACTGCCCACATCCATGCCGGAAATGCCGGAACCCTGCATCGCCATGCCCATACCGACAGCGCGCACCTTGCTGTTGCCCATATCACGGGCAGGGTATTTGTGCTCCCAGTCGATCATATCCCGCACCTTGACAAGGCAGCGGTCCAGCGCGCAGCTGGTGTTGACAGCCCCATAGTAGGCGGGCATCACATCGCCCTCCTGTACGGTGTTTTTCAGCCGCAGCTCAAAGGGGTCCATATTCAGCTTATGAGCCAGTTCATTGACAGCAGATTCTACGGCAAACAGTCCCTGCGTTGCGCCGTAACCGCGGTAAGCACCGGCAGACATGTGGTTCGTATACACCACATCACTGATAAAGCGGAAGGCTTCTGCCTTGCCGTACAGCGGGATGGACTTGTGACCGGAAAGGCCCACGGTCGTAGGGCCATGCTCACCGTAAGCACCGGTATTGGAAAGGGTGTACAGATCAATGCCCTTCACAACGCCGTCCTTCGTGGCACCCAGCCGCACATGGATCTCCATTTCGTGACGCGGCGAGGATGCGATCTGGCTTTCCACACGACTGAAAATGATCTTGGAGGGCTTTTTGGTCTTCCAAGTCACAAAAGCCGGATATACCTCACTGACCGCCGTCTGCTTGGCACCAAATCCGCCGCCGATGCGGGGCTTTGCCACGCGCACCATGGATTTGGGAATATGCAGTGCGTTCGCAATATTGCGCCGTGCATGGAACACGATCTGCGTGGAGCTGAGCACATTCAGCCGCCCATAGGTATCAATGGAGCAGTAGGTGCGGAAGGTCTCCATCATGGCCTGCTGGCAGGCTTTGGTGTGGTAAATGTGGTCAATGACTACATCGCTGGCTGCAAGCACCGCGTCGATATCACCGGCTCCGCATTCATCATGGGCGCAAAGATTGCGTTTGTTGTCAGCTCCCACCGGGCACAGACTGGCCCAGTTGTCCTCCGGATGCACCAGAATTGGGTTGTCCTTGGCAGTGTGATAGTCCAGCACTGCTTCCAAAACCTCATATTCCACCTTGATGAGCTTGAGAGCCTTATCCACGCACTTTTCGTCCTTACCGGCCACAATGGCCACCACATCGCCCACAAAGCGCACATGGCGGTCAATGAGCAGGCGGTCATGCGGACTGGCTTCCGGATAGGTCTGGCCAGCCTGCGTGTAGCGCGGCGCATCCTGCGGCACATCCTCCCATGTAAAGATTGCCTCGATGCCGGGCACCTTTTTTGCTACAGCCGTATTGATCGTTTTGACGATGGCATTTGCGTGCGGAGAGCGCAGCAGCTTTACGATCAGGCAGTCCTGCGGGATCACATCGTCCATATAGACGGGCTGGCCGGTGACCAGCTGCATGGCATCCTTTTTACGGAAAGGCTTGTTGATGGTACTCATTCTGCGGCCTCCTTCTGCTTTTTCCATGCCAGAAAGTTCATGATGCCGCGCAGCTGGCCCTCATAGCCAGAGCAGCGGCAGAGGTTGCCGGAGAGATATTCCTTCACTTCTTCCTCACTGGGGTACGGATTCTCGCGGAAGAGGGCCAGCGCATTCATGATAAAGCCCGGGTTGCAGAAGCCACACTGCTCTGCGCCCTGATCCGCGATAAAGCCGCCGAACTCCGCCGCTTCTTCCTGCAGGCCTTCCAGTGTGGTAATGCTGTGGCCGCTGGCACGCGCTGCCAGTACCGAGCAGGACAGCACCGGTTTCTCGTCCAGAAACACCGTGCACAGACCACAGTTGGAAGTCTCACAGCCGCGCTTGACGCTCTTGCAGCCGTGGGCGCGTACAAAATCGATCAGCAGCATATCTGCAGCCACATCCTCTGTGACCTTGATGCCGTTCAATGTAAGAGTGATCTGCATTTAATTTTCCTCCTGTGCCGTGCGTGCTTCCAGTTCCAGAACAGCACGCTTTGTCAGAACGCCTGCCAGATGGCGGCGGTACTCGGCATTGCCGCGCATATTGGAGCCAGTGACAATTTTTTGCTTTACTTCATCGGCAAAGTTCTGCGCCAGTTCCTGCGCAGAAACACCCGCCTTTGCCGGCAGCTCAAACAGCACAGCCTTGAGTGGCCGCGCACCGATCACAATGCGATAGCTGCCGGTTTCTAGACGGGCGGCAGCGCAGGTAAGCACCGGGATATCAGTCTGGCTGTTGCGCACGGACTGATAGAAAAATTCTGCTTTTTCCTTTTTAACGATCAGCCGCACAAGGATGTCCCGGTCATAAGGGCGCTCAGCATACTCCTGCAGGGATACGATCCCACCCTTGTACAACTCTACCGAACAGTCCATGGCCATAAACAGCGTGAGCACATCAGAAAAGCCGAACCGGCTGTAGATGCTGCCGCCCACAGTTGCCAGATTGCGCAGCTGCACGCCCACGATATGCCGCAGCGCTTCCTTTACTGCGCCATGGGTATACGCAGCAAGACCGGCGTGCTCTTCCAGCTGGCGCAGAGTAACCATGGCACCAATGGAAAAGCTGCCCTCGGTCTCCTCTATGGTGTCCAGTCCCAGACCGGACAGGTCGATGGCTGTACCGACATTGATGTTCTCCATTTTGAGCCAGATCATGCCGCCCAGCACACGGTTGGCCTTTTTCTGGTTCAGCTGCCACGCTTCTTCCAGACTTTCGGCCTGCTTATATTCTCGGATCGTCATCATAGATGCAGGTTCCTCTCTCTTTTTTTCTCTGTTCTTTTATTTTAACACAGATTTCGATATAATACTATTGTGAATTCGTTTCAGAAAGAGTGGTACTATATGAAAGAACTTCTTCCGGTGGGCTGTGTCATTATGGCATCCGGTCTGAGCCAGCGCTTCGGTTCCAACAAACTCCTCGCGCCGTTCTGCGGGGAACCGATGCTTTGCCGCGCATTTGCAGCGACCGATACTCCAAAGCTTTCGGCCCGCATCGTGGTGACACGTTCGGACGAAGTTGCACAGCTTTGCCGTTCCCGCAATGTTCCGGTGCTGCTGCACGATCTGCCCGGCCGAAACGATACGGTGCGGCTGGGTCTTTCTGCGCTGCTGAAACAGGTTCCGGAGCTTTTTGGCTGCATGTTCCTGCCGGGAGACCAGCCGCTTTTGTGCCGCGAGACAGTGGAAGCCATGGCAGGCATCTCCGGATGGGATCACAGGACCCGGCTGGAACGGCATAAAGAAACAGAACGGGAGATCTTCCGTCTGGGATTCCGGGTCCGTAACGATCCGTTTCCCCTTACTGGAAGTCCCGTTCTGTTTGAAAAAGGACTTTTTCAGGAACTGCTCACCTTGCCGCAGGGCATGGGCGGCAGTGTTCTGCTTCGGAAATATCCCGCGCATGTTCACACCGTTTACATTGCGGATCGGAATGAATTGGCCGACGCCGACACGCCCGAAGCACTGGCACAATTGGAAGCACTGGCCCGGCAGAAGCTTTGAGCTTTATGCTGCCTTGTCATCCTTCGGCAGCAGCACATTCAGCAGGATAGCCACGAACGCAGCCGGAACGATGCCGGACTCGCCGCAGATCAGCTGGAAAGCGTGCGGAGCCTGTGCCAGAATGCCGCTATTGGCACCCATGCCGTAGCCAACACCCAGAGCCACCGAGACGATGGTAAGCTGACGCGGGGTCATCTTTTCCTTGGTGATGAGCTGGATGCCGCTGACCACGATGGAAGAGAACATCATAACGGCAGCACCGCCCAGAACGGCCTGCGGCATAATGGAGATCAGTGCGCCGAGCTTGGGGATCAGGCCGCACAGGATCAGGAAGATGGCACCGGAGGCCAGAGCCATGCGGTTGACCACTTTGGTCATGGCCACCAGACCCACGTTCTGGCTGAAGGAAGTGTTGGGCAGTACACCGAACAGAGCCGCAAAGGAGGAGCCCAGACCGTCACAGATCACACCGCCGGACAGCTCTTTATCGGTGGGCTCACGATTCATGCCGCCCTCCATGACACCGGAGATATCACCCACGGTCTCAACAGCGGTAACAACGAACATGATCATCACCGGCATAATAGCGCGCACATCAAACACGATCTTGACCGGCATCAGCTTGGGAATGGCAAACCAAGAGGCCTGTGCCACCTTATTCCAGTTGAGCATCCATGCCTTGGTAAACTCTACACCATCGGCAGTGACACCGGTGGTGGGCAGCACCAGACCCATGACAAAGGCCGCAACATAACCGGCCAGAATGCCGATCAGGATCGCAGAAGAGCTGAGGAAGCCCGTGGTCCAGTGCTTGAAGATCAGAATGACCACCAATACGAACAGGGCAAGCAGAAGATTTTCCATGGAGCCAAAGTCTTTTGCGCTGTTGCCGCCGCCAAAGGAATTGATGCCCACCGAAATCAGCGAAAGACCGATGGAAAGCACAACCGTACCGGTGACGACCGGCGGGAAAAACTTGCGCAGAGGCTTGAGGAAGAAGCCCAGCACGCTTTCAAAGATGCCGCCGATGATGGATGCACCCATAATGGCACCATAGGCCAGCACACCGCCGCCCATGCTGCCGACAACACTGTTGAACACGCCGATAAAACCGGAACTGGTGCCCATGATGATGGGCACACTACCGCCCACGGGGCCGATGGTGAACAGCTGTACCAGCGTGACTACGCCGGCCACAAACATGGCGCTCTGCAGCAACGTGACCTGCAGATCTGCGAACTCACCACCCGCAATGCCGCAGGCACTGGTGATGATCAGCAGCGGGGTCAGGTTGCCCACGAACATGGCGCAGACATGCTGCAGGCCCAGCGGGATGGCCTGTTTCAAAGACATTTTGGCATCAAACTGGTATGCCGCCTCTTCGAGCTTGACTTCCTTCAAATGTTCCACTCTCCTCAAATCTTGACAAAAATCATTCTTTTCGACTGCTTTACCAAAAAAGCGGATTTATTATAGCAAAACTGCGTATCCTTGTAAATTAAGTATGACTTTTTCGTGAACGGCTGTTTCCCGCTGAGAAACACAAAAAGCAGGGCGCTTTGTGCGTTTTTTCCGCTTTGGTCGGAAGAATTTCGCGCAGAACTCCTGCTTTTTTGTTTTGTTTTATTTGATTTTTGTGCGATATGGAAATTTTACAGCGTTCTCAGCCCGTAATCTTTTAAACAGCGCTGGATGCCCTGCTGAGTGGTGTCGAACCGGATGCCGAAGCGTTCCAGTTTTGTGGTGTCCATCACAAGGTTCCTACCCCAGCTTTCTTCCTCGATCTGCACAGCGATTCCCAGCGTTTCGGCAAACTGCCGGGCGGTGCATACCATGTTTTCGGCATTGCCGCTGCCAAAATTGTATACGCCGCCGGGCAGAGCCATGGCAGGCTCCAGATTTTCGATCACCTGCCGCACATAGGTCACGCCGCGGTGGTCGTTCCGGGAGAAGCGAAGAGCCTCTCCCTTCAGCGCGGCACGCAGAAGATTCAGCGGAAGATTGCCCCGGATGGGCAGCCCATAGCCGGGCAGGTCATACATCCAACTGGCACGCAGATGGACCGAGTCCGGGCAGAGCTCCAGCACACGCTGCTCTGCTTCCAGCTTGTATTGGCCGTAAATGTTTGCGGGATGCAGGGCCAGTGTTTCCGGCAGCGGCCCCTGCTGCTGCACACCAGCATAGACCTGATCCGAGCTGAATGCCACCAGCTTTGCCTTCGTCTGCTGCGCAGCCCGTGCCAGCCAGACTGGCAGCTCCACATTGGCACGGTAAGCTTCTGCCGGATGCTGCGCACAGTAACTGGTATCGGAAAGAGCGGCGGTGTGCAGGATCACATCCGGATGCAAAGCTTCCACCTGTGCACGGGTGAGAGCTTCATCGGCTGTACAGAAAAAGCCTTTTGGAAGGACGCAAAGCTCGTACTTTCCCTGCCACTGCTGCAAAATGCGGGAGCCGACAAAGCCGCCTGCACCGGTGATAAGAATTTTTTTCATGATAATTTCCTCCTGCAGGACAATGAAAAAGTGCCCAGCAGCATGACAGCCTGCCGGGCACAAAAATTTTAAAGGAACAGTTCCAGCACGAACACGACGGCACAGCAGGCCACAGATACCTGAAACAGGCTTGCGCCGAACCAAGCAGCTGCAATGCCTACCACCAGCGCCATGGCACCGGCAGCCGGGCTCTGGGTCGCGTTGACAATGGCCGGGAAGGTCATGACCGCCAGCGTCACATAGGGCACATAATACAGAAACGACTGAATGAAGCGGTTTTTGATGGGCTTGCGGATCAGTGTGAGCGGAAGGATGCGGATGGCATAGGATACCAGCGCCATCACTGCAATGTAAATGTAATGATTATGCGTCACGCTCTGCCTCCTGCTCTTCTGGATTTACCGGAAAAAGAGCTGCTGCAGCGCTGGAAATGAGCACTGTGAGCAAAATGGTGCGCGTGCCCTCCGAAAGAGCGGAGATACCCGGCAGGTAATTGCACACAAAGCTCAGTGCAAAGCTGATGGCAACAAGTGCAGCTACCACCCTGCTCTTACGCGCCGGAGGAATGATGATGGCAAGGAACATGCCGTAAAGGGCAACGCTCAGCGCACTGACAGCCCGCAGCGGCAGCAGATTGCCCGCAATGATGCCCAACGCTGTACCGATGGCCCAAGCCGGTGCCGCCAGCAGAATAGCACCGTAGGTATAATATGGGTTCAGGCTGCCGGGCCGTGCAATGGTGATGCCAAAAAGCTCGTCTGTCACATCATAACCGATGAGCAGCCTGTGCCAGAAGGGTGTGCCCGGCGCAAAGCGCTGGGCCAGTGCGCAGCTCATGAGCAGATAGCGCGCATTGGCGATCAGTGTGATGACAGCCACTTCCAGATAGGTCGCATTGGCCATGATGATAGCAAATGCAGCGTACTCGCCTGCCGAAGCGTTGTTCAGTAGGCTGACCAGAAAGCCCTGAAACGGGGTAAAGCCTGCCCGGCGGGCCGCAATGCCCAGCGAGAAGGAAACAGCAAAATAGCCCAGCGCAATGGGAACGCCATCCCGCATGCCCTCACAGAAAATTTTTTTGCTGAAAGCCCAAACCGGCCTTTCTGCATTGACAAGCTCTGGGGCAAGGAGCTTACTTTTGGAATTCATCTTTGTTTTTTACTCCTTTCCTATTTCAAACACCGCTTTTTATTATACTCTCACGCACACAGAGAAGAAAGGGCCTTTTCACTTTCTTTTCGGCACAAAAGGAAAACGCCGCCTGAAAAGGCAGCGTTCTTCGTCGATTTATGCACCCGGCACCAGAAAATGCATCGCCTGCGGCAGGACCTGCGTACCGGCTTCCAGCCCATTTGCCGTCAGGATCTGTGCCGGTGACACATGGAACCGTCTGGCAATGCCGAACAACTCCTCCCCTGCCTGTGCATAGTAGATGCGCAGTGCGATCTCCGGGTCCGGAGTCGTCAGCAGTTCGCCCAGCTCAATGCTGCCGATGCCCGGATGTGTGCTCCGGCAGAGGATGGCTCCTTCGGCACGGGCGGTGACCGTCACTTCCAATGTGCCGCCAGTGCAGCTGCACTGGATGTTCTCGGTGCTCAGCCAGCATTCCGGGCTGAACTGTGCACCCGGCGGGGCTTCTACTGCAAGCGGAAAGACAAGCTCCAGTGTTTTTTCGTAGCTTTCCAGCTCGGCAAGACTGTTCTCGGCAAAGGCGGTGGCAACGGCACGCACCGTAAAGGCCCAGCCGTCGCGGTAAGGTGTTACCTGCGCCGGTCCATAAGACACAAAGCAGGCGCGCAGCTGAGCATCCGCATCTGGCAGCGGCCCGGAGGCCGTGGAAGATGCTGTCTCGTTCAGCATACAGGCAAGATCTTCTGCTGCCAACTCCTGCGGCGTGACGGCGGTTTCAAACTGCGTAGAAAAGGCATCCGCTACGTATTGCAGCTGGCAGGGCCGCCATGCGTGCAAATGCATCATCACGCTGGCTGTCAGTTGGCCGCTGGCTTCCTGTTCGCCCTCCGCAAGGGCAAAGCCCACCGGCTCCAGCACGCACATGCATCTGCAGTCCTCTGCTACGCCTTCCAAATCCACCACCTGATTGAACGGCAGGGATGCCGCCTGACTTTGCAGGCTGCTTTCGCCTTCCGCGCGCCAGGCGCATTGGGCACGCACCTCGCCCTTGACCACTGCCTTGCCCGCCAGCAGCTTTACCTCCCGCACGGCGGCGTTGCCGGTAATATCCAGAATGGCTGCGGGCGGCTTTGCAAACACAAGCTCCCCTTCCACAGTGACCAGCTTTTCCAGCACCGCGGTGCTACGCACGCCGTTCAGCGTCTGCAATTTCTGTTCAATGCCGCCATCGGCCAGCGCCGTGATCAGTTCCTGTTTATCCTGTGTATGGATAGCAACCACAAGACCATAGGCTCCGCGCACCTCGATGCGGTGCGGGTTTACCGCCCGGCAGTTGAGGTATTCGGTCTGCCCTTCTACCATGGCCATCCAGCTGGTGAAGGAAAATTCCGGCACCTCCAGCTGCTTTGTAAACGGCAGCTTCTGCTCGGTCTGGCAAAGCCCGGCCCCGTCCTCGCCCTGATAAAACACAGTGCAGCGCAGATAGCCTTCCAATGTAAGCCGCCCGGGCTGCAGCTGCTTTTGCAGCACCACCGGTTTTGCAAAGCATTTGACCAGCTTGAACACCGGCGGAAGATAATCTGAAATCAGGATCTCGGTTTCCAGTGGAAGTTCTGCCTTGACGGTGCAGCTCGTGCCTGCCTGCGGCAGCGTATCCCGAAAGATCTTCAGTTCCATGCAGTGTGCTCCTTTCCCTGTCCGTCTCTACTGGAAAGGTATGCACATGCTTTGCAGGATATGCGCGCAAAAAAGGCACCGTGCAAAACACACGATGCCTTTGGGCCTTTTGAAACAATCAGATCGTTTTGCGCAGGACAGCCGCCTGCATTACATGGTATTTCTGCATCAGCCGGACGGCAGCCGATGTGATCTTCTCGCCGCTGACCACAATGGGGATCGCAGGCGGGCAGGAAACCGTCGGCATAGCGCAGATACGCCCCACCGCCTGCTCTGTGGGTACCTGCTCCTGCGGGGCAAACACGGCCTGCCGGATGCTGCAGCAGGTGTGCAATTCGTGTTCCAGCTCCAAAAGCTCACGATCGTTTTTTCCCGGGAGCGGGAACGGTCCTGTAAGGTTTTCCACAATGTGGAGAACGGCAGAAGTCAGCCGTTCAAAGTCCTGCGGCGGATTTGCCGGGGTGAACATCAGCACAACATAGCGCGGGTCGGCATATTCGCACTCGACCTTTGCGCTGCGCAGCGCTTCTGCAAGCTCTGTGCCGGTCATGCCCAGTGTAGCAGCATCAAGCGTGACCTTGAGAGGTTCGCTTTCCAGTGCCAGCGGTCCCGGGCAGTGTTTTGCCGCAGCGGCTTCGTTCAGCTCCCGGCGCAGGCGGGTCAGATGACCGCAGCACTGCAAAAGCCGCAGCGGATAGCCTTCCGACAGAACCTGATTGCATTTGTCCAGAGACTGCAAGATCAGGTAAGACGGACTGGTGGAACCAAACAATGCCAGTGCATTGCGCACAGCGGCTTCGTTCTGAATGGGGGCATTTTTGCCCAGATGCAGGTATGCGCCGCCAGTGACAACGGGCAGTGTTTTATGGCCGGAGTCGCAGCACATGGCCGCGCCCAGCGCAATAGGATGCTGACCGCCCTGCGGCAGAAAACGCAGGTAAGCACCGTGGGCATTATCCACCAGAAGCGGAACGCTAAAATCCTTGCACACTTCGGCCAGCGCTGCAATATCCTGCACGCCGCCCAGATAATCCGGGCTGGTGACATAGATACCAAAAGGCTTCCTGCCCTGCTGTGCCAAACCCTGCAGAGCACCTGTCAGCTTTGCAGCTGACACCGGGCAGCTGCAAAGCGCACCGGCATCCTGCGGCGCAGGCCAGAGCCACTGGATATCAAAATCCAGCAGCGCCGCCGCATACAACAGCGCTTTGTGAGCGTTGCGCGCTGCCAGCAGGACCGGGCGCTGTCCGGCTGCGGGCGCAGCCTGCAGTGCAAGGCACAGCATTGCACGGATGCACTGGGACGAGCCCTCTGTGCTGTAATAGGTATGCACCGTGCCGAACAGCCGGGTAGCGTTGGCTTCGCTCTGGGCAATGATGCCGTCAGCCCCATACAGTTCATCCGCACCCTTTATTTCGGTAATGTCCCACGGCTCAAAGCCCAAAAGGCTCTGGCCCTTGTGGCCGGGCATATGCAGCCGCGAGGTGCCGGACTGTGCGTAACGGCGCACAAAATCCACAATAGGCGTGGTCGTGCTCATTCGCAGGCTTCGCCATCAGCACAGGCGTTACAGGTAGAACCAAGCTCAATAGGCACCTCGATGCCCTTGGCGGCAAGTTCCTGATTCTCAGCGACCTTGATCATGATAGCGCATTCCATTCGCTTTTTGAACAGCTCGCAGCCGTACTCATACACACCGGTAATGTTGCCGGTAGCGTGGTAGGAGTTTGCTGCACAGCCGCCGGAGCAGTACAGCTTTGCCCAGCAGTTCTGGCACTCCTTGCGGGCATAGGCGTTGCAGTGCTTGAACTCATCGCGCACGGCAGTGTTTGTAACGCCCTTCCAGATATCGCCCATCAGGTACTTGGGGTCGCCCACAAACTGGTGGCAGGGGTACAGATCGCCCCAAGGAGTAACAGCCATGTACTCCGTGCCGGAGCCACAGCCGGAAATGCGCTTGTAGATGCAGGGGCCGCCGGTGAGGTCGATCATGTAGTGGTAGAAGGTAAAGCCGCGACCCTCGCGGTTGCGCTTGATCATTTCCTTGGCAAGGATCTCGTACTGTTCCTTCAGGATGGGCAGATCTTCCTCGGTCAGGGCACTGGGGTCGCCGGGCTTAGACACCACAGGCTCCATGCTCAGCTCAGTAAAACCGAGGTCGGCCATGTGGAAGATATCGTTGGTGAAGTCGGTGTTGTAGTGGGTGTAGGTGCCGCGCATGTAGTAGTTCTTGTCGCCGCGCTTCTTCACGAACTCCTGGAACTTGGGCACGATGGTATCGTAGCTGCCATGGCCTGCATAGTCCTTGCGGAAGCGGTCGTTGACCTCTTTGCGGCCATCCAGACTCAGAACGACATTGTGGCACTCCTTGTTGCAGAAATCGATCACATCATCGTTGATCAGCACACCGTTGGTGGTCATGGTAAAGCGGAAGTTCTTGTTGTGGATCTTCTCCTGCTCACGGCAGTAGGCCACCAGCTTTTTGACCATATCAAAATTCATCAGCGGTTCGCCGCCAAAGAAGTCCACCTCAAGGTTGCGGCGGGTGCCGGAGTTTTCAATCAGGAAGTCCATGGCACGCTTGCCCACTTCAAAGCTCATCAGCGCACGCTCGCCCTGATAGCGGCCCTGCGAAGCAAAGCAGTAGGAGCAGTTCAGGTTGCAGGTGTGTGCAACATGCAGGCACAAGGCCTTGACCACGGTGTTGCGGTTTTTAAAGTCGAAAGCCATATTCTCATAGGTATCCGGGGTCCACAGCTTGCCTGCTTCCTTCAGGTTGGTCACGTCATCGATGCACTGACGCAGATCTTCCTCCGTGACATCCTCGCGGTCTCCATACTTTGCCATCATAGCCGAAACGATCTCGTCAGCAGTATGCTCCGGGTACATGGCAATGATATCGTATGCAACATCGTCCACCACATGCACCGAGCCGCTGCAGGTGTCCAGCACGATATTATAGCCGTTCAATTGATACTGGTGTACCATTTTACTCTCCATTCCAATTACACAAAAAAATGCCGCCCGGCAAAGGCGGCATGGGGTTTGCAAAAATTACTTGTTGCTGTTCTCGCACTGCTGGTTAGCCACGCCGCAGGAGGTCTTGCAAGCGGACTGGCAGGAAGTCTGGCACTCGCCGCAGCCGCCGGTCTTAACGCTCTTGGTCAGGTCACGAGTAGCAATGGTCTTAATACGTTCCATAATAGAAAACCTCTCTAGCTCTCAAAATTTCATCGCGCCGGACAAAGCCCGGTACGCATTTATCTTTGCTTATGATAACACGCAAGGGGCTTTCTGTCAAGATTTTTATGCTACTAATCTGTTCAAACCTGTCCAGCAGGCTGATACTTCGTCAGGACGGTGTGCAGCCCCAGCTCCCGCGCCCTGGCCAGTAAGTACCGGTAGCGGCACAAAAGCGCCTGCCGCTCGTAAATGCGCTGCTCGATCAGGTCTGTATCTACCTCCAGATCAAACATCATCTCATTACGCCGCAGGCAGAACAGACATTCCTTCAGCTCTTCTTCCAGTTCTGGGTGATAGCGTTCGTGCTCGGTATCCCGCGGGATGCGGCTCGAAAGCAAAGTTTGGGTGTTCTGGGCATGGGTTCGTTCCAGCATAGGCCGTCCTCCTCTTCTTTGTGCATCTTGAAGGTTTGTACATTCTAGTATATGAAGAGACCGGTGCAGAATATGCCAGTTTATGGTAAAGCAGAAACTTTCTCCGCTGGTGCGCGCATTTTAAAAAAGTTTGCAATTTTTTCAAAATCACGCTTGACAAGTATCACTTTTCCGCGTATAATAGCACACGTTGAGCGGCTCACGCTGCGAAACGCAATCGGATATTGGGGATTTGCATAGTGGTAGTGCGGTAGACTCTGACTCTACTTGTGGGAGTTCGATTCTCTCATCCCCAACCAAAAAAGCCATCTGGTTTATGCCGGATGGCTTTTTTCGTTCTATATTGTTATACAAAAACAGCGTACCGTCTTTGCGACGGTACGCCCATTTTTATGCAGTTATTACAGAATGCTGATGCGGCCTGCGCCGTAGGGATTCTCGTAATCCAGCAGATAGCCCGGGTAATCGGCCAGCGGGCTGTTTGCGGTGGTCAGATGCGGCAGACCCTCGCCGTCCACGCCGCCAAAGCTCATTGCGTAAGTGGACATCACGAGGTAATCCTCAGACACATAGTCCTTGATCAGCTCTGCGCCATCAAACATGGCAAAGCCATCGCCCAGATTGCGCAGAGTGTAATTCATGCCAGCCAGAGCGTAGGTCTTGCTCTCGTCCAGCGGTTCATAAGTACCGGAAGCCTTGTTGTAGATCTTCACGTTCTGCACGCGCGGAGTGCCGGTGGCACTGCCAATCCAGACATTCTTCTCGTCGGTCTGCACGGTGTTGGGGATATCGGTGTGGATCTCGTAGGAAGCGCCTGCCACATGCAGGAAGCCGCCGTTCTCCTTTTCCGTTCCGGCAAAGCGGGCCGCAAACTCCAGTGCATCCTGGATCTGCTTGCCGGTGACAGACATCAGACAGGCCACATTGCCAAATGGGCTGACCTGCTTGCAGGTCTTGAAGGTCCAGTAGCCGGCTTTCTCATCGGCGCGGATGCCGCCGCCGTTCATGATAGCGATGTCACAATGCAGCTGTTCCACCTCGTTGAAGTAGGAGTAAATGCCGTCGGCCACGAAGTCGCCGAGATTCGTCTCTGCCATGCGGATGCGGCGCTTGCCAGTCTCGGGGTCGGAGATGTAGAAGTTCGTATCGGCAACAGCGATCTTCTCACCCAGCATGTCGTCCACAGAAGCGACCCATGCGTTCTGGATATCTGCAACGGCACTGTCGGAGCCTTCGTAAGAGGAGATCAGACGGGTGGCAATGGAGCCGTCAGCCTTGATGGTCATTTCGCCAACATTTGCAAAATAAGAGCCGGTCTGGGTCAAGGCGACAGCCTTGCCGGACAGATCCTTCACCCACTCACACTCCATCTTGGTGTGAGAATGGCCGTCGATGAATGCATCGAAGCCGGAGGTGTGCTCGATGACTTCCTTGCTAGTCCAGGGCGAAGAGGAAGGATCAACGCCCAGATGGCCCAGACCGATCACATAGTCAGCCAGAACCTTGGCCTTATCAATGGACTTCTGCACAGCCTTGTACAGCTTCTGGCCGTCGTCACCGCCCAGAATATCATAGATATAGCGGCTCTGGCTCTTATCCATGAAGTAAGCCGGAGTAGACTTGGTGAAGGTCTCGGGCGTGGTGATGCCCACAAATGCGATCACGCGGCCGCCGATGGTGAAGTATTTGACATCCGGCAGAACGCGGTTGCCCAGCGGCAGATTAACCCAGTTGCTGGAGAGGTACGGGAAATCTGCCTCAGCCATTACCTCTTTTGCACGGGCCATGCCGTAGTCGAATTCATGGTTGCCGGGAGTTGCAGCATCATAGCCAGCGGCGTTCATCAGCTGGATGATGGATGCACCTTCGTCCATGGAACCATATGCGGTACCCTGAATATGGTCGCCCGCATCTACCAGCAGGACATTTTTGCCTGCATCCTGATAGCTCTTTTTCAAAGCTGCGATGGCAGCATAGGTCAGTTCCGGCGATTTTTTGTCGATGTAAGTATGAACATCGTTGGTGTACAGGATCGTAATGTCCTTAAAGCTGCCGGGGTAACATGCAGACGCAGCGGGTGCGCCCAGACTCACGGCAGCAACGGCCGTGGTGACACCTGCGGCTTTCAGGAAGCTGCGGCGGGAGATAAGCTGTTTCATGGAAAAACGACCTCCTCTTAAAACTCTCTTTTGTTTTTATCGGGCGCACAGAACCAGCCCGACGCTTGTTATATTAAGCATAACACACAAAACACCCAAGAACAACCCGGAATCGCACAATTTGTTCATAATTCACGGTACTAAGTCACACTTTTTGTGCAACATTATTCCTTTTCAGGGCAAAAAACAGCCCGCATCTGCAGCCAGTCGTTGACTGCAAAAGCGGGCTGTTTTCAAAGGGGATTCAAAAATAGATCAGAGCAACGAGCTCAAATCGCATTGTATTCCTTGAGGAATTTCTCAAGGTCGGTACCCTCGATCTTTTTCAAAGCTTCCTTCATGGCAAGGCGCGGGATGAGCGGCAGATCCATGTCGGTGATCTTCTTGCCGTCGCGCAGCTTGACCGTTGCATCGATCAGGGCACGTACATCATAGGTGCTGCCCCAGACCTCGGGCACACCGCGGTCGATGTCCAGCAGGGTGTACACAGCTTCCATACCGGTGCGCATGGAGTATTCGGTGGTGAAGATGGTGTCACGGCCGGTCTCGGCGAACTGGCCCAGGAAGGCAAAGTTGACAGCACCCTCCGGCACGATATCAGGACGGTCGCCCATCGCACGCGGCATAAAGAATGCATCGATATAGGGCATCATCACAGGTATGGTGTTTGCGCTGTGCTCTGCCAGCTCCTCGATCTGATCCTCGGGCACACCAATGTGGTACAGCCATTCCATGCACAGTTCCTTGCCGGTGCAGTCGCGCATGGCCTTCTTGACGTAGTTGCCGGGCTTATCACTGAACAGGCCGTAGACCCAGACGCACAGCTGGTTCTTAGGCTGGTCGCGGAACTGCTGCTGACGGTTCAGCGTCCAGCTGAGCAGCCAGTTGGAGTCCTTAACCGTGACGATGCCGCCGGTGACGGTGTGGCCGCTGAACGGGTCACGCTTGCAAATCTTCTGGATATACTGCGGGATCTTGTCGTCCAAGGTGGTAATGGTAGCGCTCTCCCAGTTGGAATGTTCCGGGTCGGAGCAGAACTTCTCGGGATGGCCGAAAGCGGGATCCTGTGCAGCGATTTTCTTCCACAGGTCCCAGCCGTTACCCGGCTTGATGGTGGGATCAAAGCCTGCTGCCTTGTCCTGTGCGCCCATCGTGCAGCTTTCCACGCAGCCGCCGTTGGTGATGAACAGCAGATCATTTTCGGTCAGGTCAATGGTGCTGATCTCACCTGCGTGCTCCACAACCACGCTGCTTGCCTGCTTGCGCTTGCCATTGATATCAAATTTCACGTCCACGACCTTGGTCTCATAGTGGAACTGCACGCCGTGGTCTTTCAGGTAAGTGACCATGGGCAGGATGATGGACTCATACTGGTTGTAGCGGGTAAAACGCAGGGCAGTGAAATCCGGCAGGCCGCCGATGTGGTGAATATAACGCTTGAGGTAGAGCTTCATTTCCAGAGCACTGTGCCAGTTCTCAAAAGCAAACATGGTGCGCCAGTACAGCCAGAAGTTGGAGTTCAGCACTTCATCATCAAAGAAATCGGTGATCTTCTTATCCTGCAGCTGTTCGTTGGGGGTGAAGAAGAGCTTCATGATCTCCATAGCACCCTTATCAGACAGGCCGAACTTGCCATCGGTGTGGGCATCCTCGCCGCGGTTGACGGTAGCACGGCACAGTGAATAGTTGGGGTCTTCCTTGTTCAGCCAGTAGTACTCATCCAGCACACTGGCACCCTCGGTCTCCAGAGACGGAATGGAGCGCAGCAGATCCCACATGACCTCGAAGTGGTTATCCATCTCGCGGCCACCGCGCATCACGTAACCGATATCGTATTTGTAGCCGTCGCAGGCACCGCCGGGGATGGGGTCTTTCTCAAACACATGCACATGCTCGCCCTTCATCTGGCCGTCACGCACCAGATAACATGCAGCCGTCAGTGCGGCCAGACCGGAACCAATGATATATGCAGATTTATGATCGACACCCTCCGGCTTTTTAGGAGTTGCAAATGCTTCATAGTTGCCACTGGAATAGTACATAGAAAAGCCTCCCTGCTTTTTATTGCTTTTTTCGGCATCCTTGCGCCGTCCTTATGGCAACAGTATACCCCGCGCCGCCGCAGCAGACAACAAACAAACTTTAGCGGGTGTATAAATTTTATACAATCATTCTGTTTTGCTGGAAATACGTACAAATTGTGACAAAAGCCGCCCTAATAGCGAATCGTTCTGTGATATAGCGTGCTTTATAAACCAGTTTCAGCAAAAAGAAAAGCACCCAGATTTCAACGAATCCAGGTGCTTTTTGTTGGTGGAGGCGATGGGAGTCGAACCCATGTCCGAAAAGAGTTCAGTGTAGGTGTCTCCGGGTGCAGGCGATCTACAACATTCCCGCCACGCCACGCCGATCGTCAGGCTAGCGCATTGGTAGCTTCATGAGTTCCTGCCGGTCCGCAAAGCTTAAGTCCGTTCAGGTGCTGTGTCTAAAGGACGCCCCGGCCCCACACGACACAAGAGTGGGCGGAACGCGCAGCACTCAGGCTGCGAGCAACTGAGAATTGTTATTGTCAGTTAATTTTTTTGGAGGAGTTATAGAGCAGTTCCCCCACTGCTACCCGCTGCCCAGACCTCGCTCTCCCCGTCGAAACCTTTACGCCCCCTTATAAAGCACACCTTGCGGTGTGCAGAAAGCTTTGAAAAAGTTCCGCTTCAGGAAGCGGTCTGAAAAGATCAATAGTATTTGCCGTTGGACTTCATGGCACGGTCAATGGAACGCTTTGCATCGCGCTGGGCGGCATCGGCACGCTTATCATAGAGCTTTTTGCCTTTGCAAAGGCCCACTTCCATTTTCACGCGGCCATGTTTGAAATAGAGCGAAAGCGGCACAAGGGTATATCCCTGCAGCTTGCACTGCTGATGCAGCCGCCGGATCTCACTTTTGTGTGCCAGCAGGCGCCGGACGCGCATCGGATCCTGATTGAACATGTTTCCGTGGTCGTAGGGACTGATATGCATTCCCTTTACCAGCAGTTCACCATCCTCAATATCGACCCAGCTGTCTTTCAGGTTGACCCCTCCGGCACGCAGGCTCTTGACCTCCGTACCTTTCAGTTCAACGCCGGTTTCCAGCGCTTCCAGAACGAAGTATTCATGGCGCGCTTCACGGTTTGTGGCAATGGTTTTTGTTGCCGGACGCTCCTTAGTGGGTGCCATTCCGCGCGCCTCCTTTCTCCATTGTGGTTTGTTGTATCAGTATACCATTTTTTTATGGTTTTGCAAGGGCTGTTTTTGAAGAAACTGTAAATTTTTCCCAATTCACAGCTCACCACGGCCAGAAAGTGCACGATACAAGGTGGTCTCGTCTGTGTACTCCAGACTTGCACCCACCGGCAGACCGTAGGCCAGACGTGTAGTCTTGATGCCCAGAGGCTTGATAAGCTTTGCCAGATACATGGCGGTAGCTTCACCCTCCACCGTGGGGTTCATGGCCATGATGACCTCTTTCACCTTGCCGTCGCCCAGGCGGGCCAGAAGTTCCTTGACGCACAGCTGTTCGGCAGTAATGCCGTCCATCGGGCTGAGCAGGCCGTGCAGCACATGGTACAAGCCGTGATACTCCCTTGTGCGTTCAAACGCCTGCACATCGCGGGGCGTTTCCACCACGCAGATCACAGAAGGATCGCGTTTTGCACTGGCACAGATGGGGCAGATATCCGCTTCTGTATAATTCTGGCAGATACGGCAGCGATGGAGCTTGGTGTGGGCACCCTGAATGGCTCCCGCCAGTGCGGCGGCATCTTCGTCCGACATGCTCAGCACCTGATACGCCATGCGGGTAGCGCCCTTGCGCCCGATCCCCGGAAACTTGCTGAATTCTTCGATCAGCTTTTCCAGCGGGGCAGCAGTATAGCCCATGTTCTTCCCTCCTGCCGGATCAGAGACCGGGGATGTTCATGCCGCCGGTCAGCTTGCCCATTTCAGCTTCGGCAGTTTCGTCCACCTGCTTGACGGTTGCGTTGATGGCAGCAGCCACCATATCTTCCAGCATTTCAACATCATCCGGGTCCACAGCCTCGGGCTTGATGGTGATGGACAGCACTTCGTGCTTGCCGTTCATCTTAACAGTGACCATCTCACCGGCAGCGCTGCCGGTGTACTCGGCAGCTTCCAGCTCGGCCTGTTTGGCTTTCATATCTTCCTGCATCTTCTGTGCCTGACGCATGAGGGCGTTCATATCGGGGCGGCCAAAGCCTGCGGGCATTCTTGCTTTCATAATCGTTTCTCCTTATTGATGCAATGTATTTTTATGATCTCGTTTTCCTTGCGGAATCCTCAATGGACACATCCAACCCCAGCTTTTCCAGTGCACGAAGCGACTGCTCTGCGTTGGAGACCGTTTTGCCAGCGCTCTTTGGTTCATAGGGACCAATGGGCACCGCCGTACCGGACACATCCTTGATCAGCTTTTTGATCAGGCGCTGGCTGTCCTTATTGGCGCGGATAAAATCGCGGAAGGTCTTGCCGCCGTCGATCAGCACGCGGGTGCCATCAAAGTAAGCCTTGGACTTGCGCAGATAGGTGTAGAGCATGGGATCTTTTTCCTGCAGCTGCTGTACCACCTGCGGCCAGTACGGATACAGCACAGTCCCTTCCTGCCCGGCATCCTGTGGCTTTTCCGGCACAGGCTTTGCAGCGGGCGTGGGTGCAGGTTTGGGCGGTTCTGGCTGCGGAACAGGTTCCAACTCTGCCGGCACGGGTGCAGCTGACTGTGCGGCCTGCGCGGCAGGCTCGTCCCAAGGCAGCATTCCGGCCTGCTGCACGGGCGGTTCCTCCGGCAGCGGCGGCAGCTCTTCGGTCTGGACGGGTGAAGTCTGCTCTACAGATATTTCCGACGGCACGGAAGGTTCTGCCTTTACAGGTTTCGGTTCCGCTGCAGGCTGCACCACAGGAACGGACGGTATTGGCGGCTGGGAAATCGGAGCGCTTGCAAAGGGCTGCACAGCAGTTGCCGATGCAAACGGCTGCGGCGCTGCGGGTTGAGCTGCAGCACGGACAGGCGCGGCCTGCACAGGAACTGCCTGCGGCTGCTGGGGCGGTTCGGATAAGCCAAACAGTGCAAGTTCCAGCTCGATCCGCTGGTCGCTGCCGCGGGTCATATGTTCCAGCGCACTGCCCAGCGCACGGATGGCACGAATGGCCTCCCGCTGGCCCAGCTGCGGGCCTTTTTCCAGATACAAAGCTTCCTCCTCCGGCGAAACGCCGGACAGAAGGCTCTGCCCGCCCGGCAATGCTGCCAGCATCAAAGCACGATAATGCGCGATCAATTCCTCTGTCAGACGCTTGACATCCACAGACTGCTGGCGAAGCTGTGCCAGCTGGGCCAGTGCTGTTGCACCGTCCTGCGCTTCCAGTGCGTCCGAAATGCGGAACAGATAACTGCGGTCGGTCACACCTGCCATGCGGCGCACCACATCGGCGTCGATTTTCGCCGTAACGCCTGCGCAGGTATCCAGAATGGACAACGCATCGCGCAGCGCACCGTCGGCCAGACGGGCGATCAGTTCCGCACCATCCGGCGAAAGCTCCAGCTTTTCCTCCCCTGCAATGTATTCCACCCGGCGGGCGATATCCTCCGGCCCGATGCGGGTAAAATCGTACCGCTGGCAGCGGGAAAGAATGGTGGCGGGCACCTTCTGGATCTCAGTGGTTGCCAGAATAAAGATGACGTGGGCAGGCGGTTCTTCCAGCGTTTTGAGCAGCGCATTGAATGCTGCTGTGGACAGCATGTGCACCTCATCGATGATGTATACCTTATATTTGCAGGCGCTGGGAGTGTAAGCTGTTTCGTCGCGCAGGTCGCGGATATCGTCCACACCGTTGTTGGAAGCCGCATCCATCTCCACCACGTCCAGAATGCTGCCGTTATCGATGCCCTTGCAGATCTCACACTCGCCGCAGGGGTCTCCATTGACCGGATGCAGGCAGTTGACCGCCTTTGCAAAGATCTTGGCGCAGGTGGTTTTGCCGGTGCCGCGCACGCCGGTAAACAGGTAGGCATGGCCCACACGGTTTGCCGTGATCTGGTTTTTCAGCGCAGTAACAATGGCCCGCTGGCCTACCACATCCTCAAAACGCTGCGGCCTCCATTTGCGGTACAAGGCACGGTACATGGTTCTCTCCCCTTTCCTGCAAAATAAAAAGGACAGCGCTGACGGGGTTTTGTCCCCGCCTTGCGTAACTCGGCATACGGATGCAGGCTTACTGAAACGCACGAACGCACTGCTTAAGGCTGCTTGGTTCCCCACCTGACCTGGTTCACAGCGAATCCATCGTACAGGACCCGCATCCGTATGCCGAACCACGCAGCAGGCGCTGTCCGACACATTCTTCTGAATGCCAGAACATTGTACCATAAACGCAGGCAGATTGCAAGGGGTGGAAGGTATCATTTCACGGCCCACGTATGAAACGATCAAATAGGATAGCCCAAGGTCAGAAAATGTGATGTTCTCAAAAATCCAAAAAAGCGCAGTACATTCTCTGCGCTTTCGCGTTATGTTTGTACCGCGCTTTGCTTTTATCCTGTTATTTTATTAACGGCATTGATTTTGCAGCAGCCCCTTTTTTCTTACAATGCCACATCCAGTGCCATCATCAGCGCAAATCCCAGCACAATGCTTACAACACCGGCAGGCTCATCGCCCTCCACGGCCTGCGGGATCATCTCCTGTGCGGTCACGCACACCATGCAGCCCGCCGCTGCGCTGAGCAGCCACGGCAGCGCAGCACTGACCCATTCGGCCAGAGCAAAGGCAAGCAATGCCCCCAACGGCTCTACCAGCCCGGAAGCCGCTCCCGCAAAAAACGCCTGACTGCGGGTGCGGCCATTATGGGCCAGCGGCAGGCTGACTGCTGCACCTTCCGGGATATTCTGCAAACCGATGCCAAGGCTCAGCGCCAGCGCACCGCTGATAGCATCCGGCTCCCCGGTCAAAGCCAGTGCAGCGGCAAGGCCCGCCACCATACCCTCGGGCAGGTTGTGCAATGTTACAGCCAGCACCATGCGTCCGCCGTGCCCGGCCCCGCCTTCCAGCAGCTGCCCGGCAAACTGTTCCACCTGCAAAAGGCCCACTGCGCCAAGCACAAGCCCCACTGCCGATGGGATCCATGCCGGAAGCTGCAAAGTCTGTCCGCGCTGGATAGCAGGCAGCAGTAGGCTCCACACACTGGCCGCCAGCATAATGCCCGCTGCCATGCCGCACAGGATGCGCTGCGTGCAGGGCCGCGACTGCCGCCGCAGCAAAAACACACCTGCTGCTCCCAGTGTAGTGCACGCCGCCGGGAACAGCAGCACCCACGCAGTGAAAACGATCTGGTTCACGATGCATTCCCCCTTTGCCCGGTGTATGTGCGCCGAAGCAAAAAGGTGCAGAAAAGCCCGTCACACAAAATACAGTGCGACGGGCTTTTCTGTCAGAATGCGATGGCATCTTCTTCGCTGTCAAAGTCATTCTCCGGTTCTTTGACCAGCTTTACCTTCTGGCCTACTGTAAACGGCTGAGTGCCGAAGCGGTAGTTGAGTCCGGTCAATGTAACATAGTACTTCATCTTTATTTCTCTTCAGGAAACATGCATTCCCGTCTTGATTCAAGTGAACAAATAATGAAAGAAATTACAAAGGGATTACAACGCGGCAAAAAATTCTTTCCTGAGTTTTCCTGTGCTTCGATCAGTTTAACAAAAACTCTTTAACTTTTAGCGATAAATTATAACAAAATCGTAGATTATCCTTGAAATCTCACTTCTTAGCCAAAAAAGCTCTTGATTTTTTCGCAAAAAAGACTAGAATATCCACTTGCAGAAAGGCACTTCCTGCAGGGCCTTCTGCAAAATACATTTGTGTATGGCAAGGAGATTTTAGATATGAAACTCAAGAATGTTTGCGTTGCTGTTGTTGCTCTGGCTCTGGCTGTTGGCATGACCGCCTGCGGCGGTTCTGCTTCCTCCACTGCTGCATCCTCTTCCGAGGCTGCTTCTACCAGCACTTCTGTTGCTGCTGAGGCCGAGGAGAACGCTTCTTCCGCTGTTGCAGAGGAGAACGGTTCTTCTTCTGAGGCCGCTTCCAGTGAGGCTGCTTCCAGCGAAGCTGCTTCTTCTGTTGCCGCATAATCAGGCAGCGCACCCAGTTCAAGGAACGATCAAGCCGGACACGGAATTTTTTCTGTGCCCGGCTTTTTTGCAACAAAATGCGCCGGAAAGGTTTATTGGGAACCTCCCGGCGCATTTTTCAGAAGCTGTCATCAGAAGCAGGATGCCCCTCAGGCAGCGTGCAATTCTTATTCTTATATTCCCCAGAACAGGATCCCCAGTCCTGCAGAGAGCAGGATCATCCCAATGGGCGATGGTGCTTTGCCCTTTTTCCGGCGGCAAAGGGCATGCAGCCCCCACAGCAGCAGGAACACCACAATGGAACGGAGATCCGGTGCAATGCCTGCCTTGTCCGCTGCAAACCCGGCCAGCGTAGAAAGCGCCATGTTGACTGCAGTTGCAAGGATCATCGCCACCACACAGGGACGAACGCCGCCAAGAACTGCGTTGACACCGGCATACTTCATCAAGTTCTGCAGCACCGATGCAACGAGCAGGATAATGACAAAGGACGGCAGCACCACACCCAGCGTCGCACACAGCGCACCCCAGAAGCCGCCCTGTGAAGCGCCGATGAAGGTAGCCATATTGATAGCCAGCGGGCCGGGTGTGGATTCCGACACGGCAATGAAGCTGAGGAATTCGCCTTCCGTCAGCCAGCCGTGTCCTAAGACCGTTTCCCGCACCAGCGAGATCATCCCGTAGCCGCCGCCAAAGGACAGCGCGCCGATCATGAGAAAATTCCAGAAAAGTTCTACATAGATCATTTGGCTCTGTCCCCCTTCTGCAGCTGCTGTACTGCATACACCAGCAGCCCAGCCGCACCGCTGAACAGGATGTAAAAAATGGAAGAGAAGGACACTGCTGCAATGGAACAGCCCACCATCGCTGCCGCAACCGTGGTCAGGATGACAATATTGAAAGCACTCCGTTCCAGCTGCTTCAGCATCTTCAGTCCGGCGGAGAGGATCAGATAGATCACACACACCTGAATGCCGTGGAACGCACTTGCCACCACCGACAGGCGGAGGAACTGGTCAAAGAACAGCGAGATCAGATAAATGACCGCGAAGGACGGAAGACATACCGCCACCGTGGACGCTGCCGCACCTGCCGCACCCTCGATCTTGTAGCCGATATAGGTGGCACTGTTCACCGCCACCGGGCCGGGCGTAGACTCCGCAATTGCCACCATGTCCAGAAATTCTTCTTTTGTCACCCACTTTTTCTCTTCCACAAATTCATTCTGCAGCAAAGCCACCATGGCATAGCCGCCGCCAAACGTGAACGCTCCAATTTTGAAAAACGTCCAGAAAAGCTCCTTTGTTTTCGACATAGCTTTCTCCTTTCTTGCACTTTATTATATCATTTTTTGTTTTGATATGATATACTTTAATGGAATATGCTGTTTTCTTTGGAAAAAGCAGAAAAAGGAGTTTAGGATATGAAAACAAAATTTGGTATCGTAGGCTGCGGATTTCTGGGCAACATTGTGGCCGATGCATGGAAAAACGGTCTGCTGCCGGACTATGAGCTGGTGGGCGTGACCAGCCGCACCCGTGCTTCGGCAGAAAAACTTGCCGCCGAGGTCGGCTGTCCCGTCTGCGATGATGTGGATGCTCTGCTGACACTGCAGCCGGAATACATTGTGGAGACTGCTTCGGTGGAGGCTGTGCGCGCCATGGCTGTGCCTGTACTGAAAAAAGGCGTGAATCTGGTCATTATTTCCATTGGTGCCTTTGCGGACCTTGATTTTTACGAGCAGGTCAAGGCCGCTGCCGTGGAGGGCGGTGCCAAGGTGCATCTGGCAAGCGGTGCCATTGGCGGCTTTGATGTGCTGCAGACCGTCACTCTGATGGCCGAGGCGCAGAAGCTGGCCGAGACGGCAGGCATTGAGACCCACACCGGAGCCAAGGGCTTCCGCAACACGCCGGTATGGGCCGACCACCTGCTGACCGATATCGAAAAGACCACCGTGTTCACCGGCAATGCCAAGCAGGCCATTGCCACCTTCCCCCGCCGCGTGAATGTGGCTGTTGCCACCTCGCTGGCCACCACCGGCCCGGAGACCACCGGCGTGACCATGCACTCGGTACCCGGCTGGGTGGGCGACGACCACTGCATCACCGCCGAGATCGAGGGCGTGAAGGCCGTGGTGGATATCTGCTCTTCCACCAGCGCCATTGCCGGTTGGAGCGTAGTTGCCCTGCTGCGCAACCTCTCCTCCCCCGTATGCTTCTATTAAAGGAGGGCTTTGCAGATGTTCAACAAACTGGTGGCCATTGAGCCGGTAAGCCTGATTCCCTCCGCTGAGCAGGAACTGCATCAGTATGCAAAAGAAGTGGTGCTGTACCGCGATGTCCCGGCGGACGATGATGAGATCGTGCAGCGCATCGGAGATGCCGATGCTGTACTTCTGAGCTACACCTCCCGCATGGGCAAAAATGTGATCGAGCGCTGCCCGAATATCCGTTACATCGGCATGTGCTGCAGCCTGTATTCTGAGGAAAGCGCCAATGTGGATATCGCCTACGCCCGCACCCGCGGCATCAAAGTGCTGGGCATCCGGGACTACGGCGACCGCGGCGTTGTGGAGTACGTCCTGCATGAGCTCACCGGCATCCTGCACGGTTTTGGGATGTCCATGCTGCGGGACGAGTCGGTGGAGATCACCGGGCTGAAGGCAGGCATCATCGGGCTGGGTGTGTCCGGCAAAATGATTGCCGACGCGCTGCAGTTCATGGGTGCCGACATTGCCTATTACAGCCGCACCCGCAAGCCGGATGCCGAAGCTGTGGGCATGGCCTATAAGCCGCTGGCACAGCTGCTGACCGAGAGCGAGGTGGTGTTCACCTGCCTGAACAAGAACGTACTGCTGTTGGGCAAGGACGAATTTGCACAGCTGGGCGCAGGCAAGGTGCTGTTCAACACCTCCATCGGCCCGGGCTTTGACTCTGCTGCTCTGGAACAGTGGCTTGCTCTGCCGGGCACCCATTTCTTCTGCGATACCCGCGCCGCTGCAGGCCCGGTGAGCGAGGACTTTTTTGAACGCGAGAACGTACACTGCGCCAATGTTTCCGCCGGACGCACCAAGCAGGCTTTTGTGCTGCTGAGCCAGAAGGTCCTTGCGAACCTCCGCACTGCTCTGGGAGAATGATATAAAAAGGGAACGCTTCCCGGCCGTGAGAAGCGTTCCCTTTTAGGCTTTATTCAAAATTGTTGTGATCTCTTCCAGATTCGCCGCAAATCGGATGCCCCGCTGGCGCTGCGGCGTGGAAAGGCCCTTCTTGATCATTTTGTCCAGCAGTGCTTTCAGGCTGTCGTAGTAGCCGTTCAGATCATACAGGATGCAGGGCGCGTCCAACTGGCCAAGCGAGACCTTGGACATTACCTCTGCGATCTCTTCCAGCGTGCCGGTGCCGCCGGGGAATGCGATGAAGGCATCGCCCAGCTCGATCATCTTCGTCTTGCGCTCGGTCATGTCCTTGGTGACGATCAGCTCGGTCAGGCCATCGTGCTGCAGCTCCTGCTGCACAAAGAACTGCGGTTCCACACCGGTCACCGTGCCGCCCGCATCCAGTGCGCTCTGGGCAAGCTGACCCATCAGGCCGCTGCGGGAGCCGCCGTACACAAGGCGGTGCCCGTTTGCACCGATCCAGCTGCCCAGTTCCCGGACAGCTTCCGCCAGCGCAGGATCATTGCCCGCATTTGCTCCAAGATAGACCGTGATGTTCATGGTATTTCCCCCTTTGTTTTTTCCATTTTACTACGCAGCGGGCCGATTGAAAAGGGCCATCCCCTTGCAAATGCAGCGGCACTGTGGTATTCTTGAACGCAGAAAAAAGGGAGCCTGCAAAAGCAGGCTGAGAGTGGGCTGTTTGCCCAGACCTGTGACCTGATTTGGACAATGCCAACGTAGGGAGATACTGCTGCTTCAAAGTGCGGAGGTGCCTCCTTGCGGGCATTTCCGCATTTTTTGCAAAGGAAGTTGTAACCATGAAAACTGCATTGACGATTGCCGGCAGCGATTCCAGCGGCGGTGCTGGCATCCAGGCCGATATCAAAACCATGACTGCAAACGGCGTGTACGCCATGAGCGCTATTACCGCACTGACTGCCCAGAACACCACAGGTGTGACCGGCATTTTTGAAGCCACGCCCGAATTTCTGGCACAGGAGATCGATGCCATTTTTACCGACATCTACCCGGATGCCGTCAAGATCGGCATGGTATCCTCGGCAGAGCTGATCGGTGTGATCGCCGAAAAGCTGCACACCTACGGCGCAAAGCATATCGTGGTGGACCCGGTGATGGTTGCCACCTCCGGCTCCAAGCTGCTGCGGGACGATGCCGTGCAGGCACTGACCGAAAAGCTGCTGCCCATGGCAGAGGTGGTCACCCCCAACATTCCGGAGGCTGAGATCCTTTCCGGCATGAAGATCACCGATGCGGCCGGAATGGAGGCCGCTGCAAAGCTGATCAGCGAGAAATACCACTGTGCCGTGCTGTGCAAGGGCGGCCACCAGATCAACGATGCCGACGACCTTCTGTGGCGGGACAGCTGCGGCAAATGGTTCCGTGGCAAGCGCATTGCAAACCCCAATACCCACGGCACCGGCTGCACCCTGTCCAGCGCCATTGCGTCCAATCTGGCAAAGGGCTATGATCTGGATGCATCTGTGGAGCGCGCAAAGGCCTACATTTCCGGCTGTCTTTCTGCCATGCTGGATCTGGGCCACGGCTCCGGCCCCATGAACCACATGTTTGCACTGAAGGGAGAGTTTGTGGGTGAGTGAGCAGACCTTTGTGCAGCAGCTGGTGCAGGAAAGTCTGCCTGTGTGGGAGAAATGCCTGCACTCAGAATTTCTGACCCATCTTGCGGATGGCACACTGGATGAAGCCTGCTTCAAGGGCTACATCGTGGAGGACGGTCTTTACCTGCGGGAATATGCCAAGGTGTTTGCCTGGGGCATGACCAAGGCAAAGGATATGCAGACCATCCGCACCTACTATTCCCTGCTTTCCTTCGTGAATGAGAGCGAGGATGCAGCCCGCCTGCACTATCTCAAGCACTTTGGACTGACCGATGAAGGCATCCAGAGCCTGCCGCTGCGGCCGGAGAACCGTGCCTATGTGGACTCTATGATCGAAGCCGCCAAAAACGGCGAGGGCGCAGCCGAGTGCATGATGGCCTGCCTGCCCTGTATGCTGAGCTATGGCTGGATCTTCCAGAAACTGCTGGAAGAAAAACCTTCCGTGCAGGATACCCTTTATGGTGCACTTGTGGTGGACTATGCTGACAAGGACTATGAGGCGGCCTGCCGCGACTGGGCCGCGTTTGCAGAAAAAGTCTGCGAAGGCCTGAGCGACGAACGCCTTGCCCGCTGCCGCGAGATCTTCCATGCCTGCTCGGAGCACGAGCTGAGCTTCTGGGCCATGGCAGCTTCCCCGCGCAGTGACCTGTAATTTTTCCTAAAATATAAAATGCACCCGGCCTGTGGGCAGAACCGCAGCAATCGGGTGCATTTGTTTTGTTCAGGTTTTCGTGGCCGCATCCACAGGCATGAGCCTTCGTGCCGGAAACAAGGGAACCCTAAAACAAAAACTCCCCCGGCTCTTCTGCCGAGGGAGTGGAAAAGAAAAACGCCCCTAACAGAAGAACTCTCTTCTGTCAAGGACGAATAAAATTTGGCCTTTTATCCGCGGTGCCACCCTGACTTCATGGGCATGACCCCATGCACTTGGCGGGATGCCAACACATCCCCGGCAACTGACGTATGCCCTACGTTGCAGAATACTGTGCGGCGAAAATCCGCCGCATTTCCCTGCACCCTCAGCGGTCCATTTCGGGAAAATATAACGCAAAGTCACACTTTCCTTGACGAACTGTTTCCGGTCTGCTTCTCAGCTGCGCAGGCTCTCTGTACAGGCATGGTTCGCCGTTATCTCCACTTCAACGGTTTAGTGTATTGAATTTTGCTATATTAAACCACAGATTTTTCGTTTGTCAATACCTGTTTGTAAATTTTTTCAAAATCAGCCTATGTCCACAGTGGGTTCAGCGCTTCCGGCGGCCGTTCGTGCTGGAAAACTTCACCGCTTTTGCCGGTCTGCGGCGGCTGTGCAGCGCACTGTAGTAGCCAAAGGCTGTGCCGCATAAGCCGCCCACAATATGCATGAAGTTTGCTACATTGTCGTGCACAAAAATGATATCGTACACCTGCTGACCAAAGTACAGCGCTGCAACCAGCAGCATGGTGACCGGGATGCCGCCGGAGAAGCCCGCCAGCGACGAAAGCATGATAAGCATGAACACGATGCCGGACGCGCCCAGCAGCCCCGAACGTGGGAACAGCACGCATTGCAGCACGCCGGTGACCAGAGCGGTGAACACCATGCCGCACAAAAGCGGCTTGCTGCCGTACTTTTCTTCCATTGGCGGGCCAACAACGAGCAGCAGCAGCATATTATTCAGAAAGTGATCCCAGCTGGCATGGCCCAGCACATGGCCGAACAGCCGGATGTAGAACAGCGGGTCCTTCAGCGAGGAGCGGTAGACACAGAACAGATGCATCGTCGTCCACCCGTCCGTCCACTGGTCGAGGAACAGCACCAGAAGTGACAGCAGGAAAAATGTGAGGATCACCGGGGAGTTGTACTGCAGTTCCAGTTTGAGTTTTACTTTTTTCATCCTCTTGTCTCCACCCAGTATTCGCCCATGCTCTGGCCGGGCTGGTTCGTCACTTCATCCTTAAGGTAATCGCCAAGGCCGCAGCTTTCCGGCTGCCATGCAAGGGCTGCTTCCACCGTGGGGTACTCCACCTCGGCATACCAGAACTCGGTGGGCTGGCCTTCGTCCACATGGTTCACTTCCAGCACAGAACCGTCCGGCAGGGTGTAGCTGCGGCGCAGCTTCGGGATGAGAGGTTTAGCGATAATCTTGTATTCCAGATCATCAAACAGTTCTTTGTCGATGCTGCGCTCGATCTCCTCGCGGGCAAGGCCGCCCCCGGATTTGAAGCAGAGGATGTAGTCCGTTCTGCCGCCAGTGAGGGCTTCTTCCCGGATGCGCACGGTGGGCCGCACGCTGATATAGCCCTGCCGCATGGCAAATTCCTCCCTGAGGGGCAGCCCCTCAGGCCAGCCCTTCACCATCCATTTGCGTTCGATTTCCATAATGCATCCCTCTTTCATGCGTTTTTTTGGCATTTCTTATTTATAATAACATGATTTTATGCTATTATAAAGAGTAGATTTTTACTCCTTCTGTCTGCGAACGCGGGACGAAGGGAGTTCGTCCATGATAAGGAGAACCATATGAAAGAACGCGCTTACCCTGTGTATACCGTCAACAAACACGCCGAGGGCCTGCTGGTGGGCGGGCACCCCTGGGTGTATGAGAACGACATCCTCCATTCCCCGGAAAATGAGCCGGAAAACGGCACGCTGGCCGATGTGGTCAGCACCAAAGGTTCCTACCTTGGCACCGGCTTTGTCTCGCTCAAAAGCAAGATCCGCGTGCGGCTGATCTCCCGCAATGCCAACGACACCTTTGATGCTGCGTTCTGGCGCCGCCGGGTGGAATATGCATGGAACTACCGCAAGACCGTGCTGGAACCTGCAGACCTTTCTGCCTGCCGCGTCATTTTTGGCGAAGCCGACCAGTTCCCCGGGCTGACTGTGGACCGGTTCAGCAACATCCTCGTCACGCAGACCCTGAGCGTGGGCATGGAAAAGCTCAAGCCCGTCCTCTTCCCCATTCTGGCAGAAGTCCTGCGCGCCGACGGCCAGACCATCGACGGCATCTACGAGCGCAACGATGAGGCTCTGCGCGCAAAGGAAGGTCTTGAGCAGAACAAAGGCTGGTTTGAGCTGCCCGGTGAGACTCATCCGGCAAGCACCCAGACCGAGATCTGCGAGAACGGAATTTACTATCATGTGGATTTCGAGAACGGCCAGAAGACCGGCTTCTTCCTTGATCAGAAGTACAACCGCCGGGCGGTGGCACGCCTTGCCGCAGGCCACACCGTGCTGGACTGCTTTACCCACACCGGCAGCTTTGCACTGAACGCCGCTGCGGGCGGCGCTGCCCGTGTAACCGCCGCCGACATCAGCGCCGAGGCCATTGCCATGGCGCAGCGCAATGCCCAGCGCAACGGTCTGACCAATATGGACTTTTTGTGCGAGGACACCTTTGAGCTGCTGCCCCGCTTGGAAAGAGAGGGACACCCCTACGATTTTATCATTCTGGACCCGCCGGCCTTTACCAAGGCGCGCCGCACTGTGGAGAACGCCATGCGCGGTTACAAGGAGATCAACTACCGTGCCATGAAGCTGCTGCCCCGCGGCGGCTATCTGGCAACTGCCAGCTGCTCCCATTTTGCCACCGAGGAGCTGTTCATCAAGATGCTGCACGCCGCTGCAAAGGATGCGCACCGCCAGCTGCGGCAGATCGAGGTGAAGCAGCAGGCCCCGGATCATCCGATCCTGTGGGGTGTGCCGGAGACCAACTACCTCAAGTTCTTTTTGTTCCAGGTGATCTGACCATTTAGAATGCCCTCCGCTTCGCTCTGGGCATATTTAAAGGAAATATTATTTTTATATTGGCGTTTGTCGCGTCCTGCGGAGCTTGTCGGGGTTTAGACCCCTCCATCTGCTAACGCAGACCGCTCTGCCACTTGAAAGCCCCACTGGGGCTTTCATTGTTGCACAACCGCGGGCCGCTCCAAACGCATTTTCACAAAAGGGGTCGTAGCGGGTAGTAGCATCTGCGGCTGTCACGCAACGGATAAGCCTAGGTTTTGCAAATGCAATTGTCCGTAACGACTCCTCCCGTGAAAAAACAGTTCCGGCGGGCCCGCAGGCCTGCCGGAACTGCAAATTTAAAAATATTATTTCCGCTGATATTGCCAGAGCGCAAGCGGAGGCAATTCCAAATCGTTCTGTTCCGGTTTAAAGGTTCAAAAGTCATACCAAGTGCGGATGCTCCAAAAATGCAGGAAGCTGTTTGTACAGAATCGTCAGATTTGTCAATTGCCTTTTTGGCCCGCCGGGGCTATAATCAAACCATAGACAGCAACGGCGCTGTGGGTCACCTCCTGACTCGCAGCGCCGTTTTTGTTAAGATGCTTTCGTACTTCTGGGTGCGGCATTGCGGCAGACCAGAATGCAGACGAAAGGGTAAGAAAAATAAGATCAAGTAAGGAGTAGGATTTATGGCAGCGAATGTTATGGAAATCTACGGCAGCAAGGTCTTTAACGAACATGTGATGAAGGAGCGCCTGCCGAGCGCAACCTATAAGAGCCTGAAGAACACCCTGCACAAGGGTGCTCCGCTGGACATTGAGGTGGCAAACGTTGTGGCCAGCGTGATGAAGCGCTGGGCCATGGAGCTGGGTGCCACCCACTACACCCACTGGTTCCAGCCGCTGACCGGCATCACCAGTGAGAAGCACGATGGCTTTGTTTCCCCTGTGGGCGACGGCACCGCCATCATGGAGTTTTCCGGCAAGGAGCTGGTGCGCGGCGAGCCCGATGCATCTTCCTTCCCCTCCGGCGGTCTGCGCGCCACCTGCGAGGCCCGCGGCTACACTGCATGGGACCCCACCAGCTACGCATTCGTGAAGGATGACGTGCTGTGCATCCCCACCGCATTCGTCAGCTACACCGGCGAGGCTCTGGATAAGAAGACCCCCCTGCTGCGTTCCATGAACGCACTGTCCAATCAGGCGGTCCGTATCCTGAAGCTGTTCGGCAAGGATGTGGATTACGTCTCCACCACCGTCGGCCCCGAGCAGGAGTACTTCCTTATTAAGAAGGAAGATTACGAAGCCCGTCAGGATCTGATCCTCACCGGCCGCACCCTGTTCGGTGCCCCCTCTGCCAAGGGTCAGGAGCTGGAAGAGCACTACTTCGGTGTCATTCGTCCCGAGGTCTCCGCGTTCATGAAGGAGCTGGACGAAGAGCTGTGGAAGCTGGGCATTCCCGCCAAGACCAAGCACAACGAAGTTGCTCCCTGCCAGCATGAGCTGGCTCCCATCTTCGACACCACCAACGTTGCCATCGACCACAACCTGCTGACGATGGAGATGATGAAGAAGATCGCTCCCAAGTACGGTCTGGTCTGCCTGCAGCATGAGAAGCCTTTCGAGGGTGTCAACGGCAGCGGCAAGCACAACAACTGGTCCATGTCCACCACCCACGAGAATCTGCTCGACCCGGGCGACACCCCCATGGAGAACCTGCAGTTCCTTGTGTTCCTGGCTGCTGTCATCAAGGCTGTTGACGAGTACGCCGATCTGCTGCGCACCTCCGTTGCCACTCCCGGCAACGATCACCGTCTGGGTGCCAACGAGGCACCTCCGGCTATCATTTCCATCTTCGTGGGCGAAGAGCTGGAAGCTGTCATCGATGCTATCGCATCCGATTCCCCCTATGCCGGCCCCGTCAAGATGAAGATGGATCTGGGCGTTGATGTCCTGCCCAAGTTCAGCAAGGATACCACCGACCGCAACCGTACCTCTCCCTTTGCCTTCACCGGCAACAAGTTCGAGTTCCGTATGCCCGGTTCCGCTGAGAACCTGAGTGATGCCAACACCATCCTGAACACCGCCGTTGCAAAGGAACTGAAGGGCTACGCCGACGAGCTGGAGAGCGCTGAGGACTTTACCAGCGCCGTGATTGCTCTGGTCAAGCGCACCATCCGCGACCACCGCCGCGTCATCTTTAACGGCAACGGCTACACTGCCGAGTGGGAAAAGGAAGCCGCAAAGCGCGGTCTGCCCAACAAGAAGAACACCCCCGCTGCTCTGCCTGCCCTGATCGAGCCCAAGAACATTGCCCTGATGGAAGAGTTCGGCGTGCTGACCAAGGTAGAGATGGAGAGCCGCTACGAGGTGGAGATGGAGCACTACTCCAAGATCATCAACATCGAGGCTCTGACCATGCTGGAAATGGCCCGCAAGCAGCTGCTGCCTGCCGTCAACTCCTACATGAGCGAGCTTGCCAATACCGCAGCATCCAAACTGGCTGTGAGCGAGAACATCAGCGTGCGCAGTGAGACCAAGACCCTGACTAAGCTCTCTGCTGATGCCGATGCTATGAGCGACGCTGTCGATACCCTGCAGGATGCAGTGGATGCTTCCAAGGCATTGCCCACCGAGGCAGAAAAGGCCGTTGCTTTCCACGACAACGTGCTGCCTGCAATGGATGCTCTGCGTGCCGCTGCGGACGACGCCGAGACCATCTGCGGTAAGGATTATTGGCCTCTGCCCAGCTACAGCAAGATGCTCTACTACGTCTGATCTTTCATCAGCGTAACAGCAGAATAGCATCCGTAGGCTGCGGAATTTAAAATCGCCATTCTCCTTTTCCTATTTCTTACACCAGCCTAAAGACCTGCTCCCATTCTGAGGGCAGGCCTTTAGGCGTTTTATTTGAAAGGGAAACCATTATGAGCTATTCGACCCAACAGGACATCCTTGATTTTGTGGAGGACAACAACGTCAAATTTGTGCGCTTTGCCTTCTGCGATATCTTTGGCACTCAGAAGAACATTGCCGTGCTGGCAAGCGATCTGCCCAAAGCTCTGGAAGACGGTGTCTGCTTCGACGGCAGCTCCATTGCCGGCTTCATGAAGGTGGAGGAAAGCGACCTTGTGCTGCGGCCGGATCTTTCCACCGTGACCATTCTCCCCTGGCGGCCTACCGAGGGCCGGGTGATGCAGTTCTTTTGTGATGTGGAAAAGCCGGACGGCCAGCCCTTTGGCGGCAACTGCCGCGGCTTTCTGCGCAGCGTGAACCGAAAATTCAAAAAGCTGGGCATCACCTGCAATGTGGGCGCAGAGTGTGAGTTCTACCTGTTCGAGAATGATGACCGGGGCCGCCCCACCCGTATCCCCATCGACTTTGGCGGCTACTTTGACGTGGCCCCGCTGGACGCAGGCGAGAACCTCCGCCGGGACATCTGCCTGACCATGGAGCAGATGGGCATGAGCCCTCAGCACAGCCATCACGAAAGCGGCAACGGCCAGAACGAGATCGACTGCCACCATGCAGGCCCCCTCAAGACCGCCGACAACGTGATGATGTTCAAGCAGATCGTGCGCGCCATTGCCACCCGCAGCGGCATCCATGCAAGCTTCCTGCCCAAGCCCCTGCCGGATCAGGCAGGCAGCGGCCTGCACATCAACCTGTCCCTTTACATGGATGGCCGCAACCTGTTTGAGGGCGACATTGCCCCGGACAGCATTGCAGGCAGCTTTATGGCCGGTGTGCTGGCCCACAGCCGGGAGCTGACCGTGTTCACCAACCCTCTGCCCAACAGCTATCAGCGCTTTGGCTGCGATGAAGCGCCCCGCTATGTGAGCTGGAGCCGCCAGAACCGCAGCCAGCTGGTGCGCATCCCGCAGGTAAAGGGCGACAACTGCCGCATGGAGCTGCGCAGCCCGGACCCTGCCTGCAACCCCTATCTGGCCATTGGTCTGGTGCTGGCTGCCGGATTGGACGGCATTGAGAACCGCATGGTGCTCTCTGCCCCCGTGAACAAGAATCTGTTCGATTCCTCCGAGGCTGAGGGGCTCGGTCTTGAGACTCTGCCCGCCAGTCTGGAGGAGGCCGTGCAGGCTGCGGAGGAGAGCGAATTTTTGCGCAGAGTGCTGCCCGAGCAGCTTGCCAGCCGCTACTTTACGGAAGAACTGAAGCGCTGCGAAGCACTGAAACACGCGTCCGACCCTGTTGAGTACGAGCGTACCCATTACTTCAACGCCATCTGACCCCTGCAAAAGAGAGTGTGTAGGAGAAAGGAGCGAAGAAAATGGGACGTGCACTGATCGTAAGTGCCGGTGCAAGCTCCAACGAGTATATCGCTGCACGGCTGACCGAAATGGGCTACAGCCGCCCGGTGATCATTCCCAGCGGGGCCGAAGCCCGGCGTCGCATGACGGAATCGGATTTTGAGCTGATCGTGGTCAACTCTCCCCTGCCCGATGAATTCGGGCATGAGGTGTGCATCAATGCTGTGGAAAAAACAGATGCCGGTGTCGTGTTTCTGGTCAAGGCCGCACAGGCTGAGCAGCTTTTGGGGCCTTTGAGCGAGCAGGGGGTATTGCTGCTGTCAAAGCCCTTCAGCACCGCCTTTTTTGTGCAGGCCATGCACATGGCGGCGGCGGGCAACCACCGCCTGCTACGTGCCCGGCAGGAGAACGCCCGCTTACAGGAAAAGATCGCACAGGTGCGGCTGGTCAGCCGGGCAAAATGCTGCCTTGTGGAGCACGAGCACATGACCGAAGCCGAGGCACACCGCTACATAGAAAAACAGGCCATGGATACCCGTCGTGACCGCACAGAAATTGCACAGGAAGTCCTTGAAAATTATGAGGACATGGGTGTATAATATTAGATTGGGAAAAGTATCCTTGCTTTTACCGGCTCATTTTGGGAGAGGCTGAGAGCAAGACCGTTCACCTGAAAGAATTCACAAAGGTTTATAAGGGAAAGAATTCAGAAAAACAAAAATAGAGGAGGAAATTCTATGGCAGAGAAACAAACCAAATTCATCTTTGTCACCGGCGGTGTCGTCTCCGGCCTTGGCAAGGGCATCACAGCCGCATCGCTGGGCCGTCTGCTCAAGTGCCGCGGTCTGAAGGTGGCCAGCCAGAAGCTGGATCCCTATGTGAATGTGGATCCCGGCACCATGAGCCCGCTGCAGCACGGTGAGGTGTTCGTGACCGACGATGGCACTGAGACCGATCTGGATCTGGGCCACTACGAGCGCTTTATCGACGAGAATCTGAACAAATACTCCAACCTGACCACCGGCAAGGTGTACTGGAACGTACTGAACAAGGAACGTCAGGGTGCCTATCTGGGCCAGACCGTGCAGATCATTCCCCACATCACCAACGAGATCAAGAGCTATATCTACAATCTGGCTTCCTCCACTGAGGCTGACGTGGTCATTACTGAGATCGGCGGCACGACCGGTGATATCGAGAGCCAGCCCTTCCTCGAGGCCATCCGTCAGGTGGGTCTGGAGCAGGGCCGCGACAACTGCTGCTACATCCATGTGGTGCTGGTGCCCTACATTTCCGGCTCGGACGAGTACAAATCCAAGCCTGCACAGCACTCTGTGAAAGAGCTGCAGGGCATGGGCGTGAACCCGGACATCATCATCCTGCGCGCAGACGGCAGTGTGGGCGGCGACATCCGCCGCAAGATCAGCACTTTCTGCAATGTGAAGCCGGAGTGCGTGATCGAGAACCTAACCATGCCCAGCCTGTACCAGTGCCCGCTGATGCTGCACACCGGTGGTCTGGACGAGGTAGTGGTGCAGAAGCTCAAGCTGGATGTGCCCGCTGCCGACCTGACCGAGTGGAAGCAGGTGGTCAGCCGCATTGCCACCCGCAGCAAGACCTGCAGCATTGCACTGGTGGGCAAATACGTCAAGCTGCACGACGCTTACCTCTCCGTGATGGAAAGCCTGTACCACGCCGGCTTTGAGAACGACAGTCAGGTAGAGATCAAGTGGGTGGAAAGTGAAGACCTGACCGATCAGGCCGCCTGCAAGGAAGCCTTTGCCGATGTGGACGGCATCATCGTACCCGGCGGTTTCGGCGACCGCGGCATTGAGGGCATGATCCAGGCTGCACAGTATGCCCGCGAGAACCATGTTCCCTACTTTGGTATCTGCCTTGGCATGCAGATCATGGTGATGGAGTTTGCCCGGAGCGTTCTGGGCTACAAGGATGCAAATTCCAGCGAGTTCACCCCGGATGGCAAGCACAATGTGATCGCCCTGATGGCCGACCAGCAGGGCAACATTCCCAAGGGCGGCACCATGCGTCTGGGTAAATACCCCTGCAAGGTGGTGCCCGGCACCAAGATGGCCGAGTGCTACGGCGAGACCGAGATCTGGGAACGCCACCGCCACCGCTACGAGTTCAACAACGAGTTCCGTCAGGAGATGCAGGACGCCGGTCTTGTCATTTCCGGCACCAGCCCGGACGGTCGTCTGGTAGAGACTGTAGAGCTGCCCGGCCGTGACTTCCATTTGGGCGCACAGTTCCACCCGGAGTTCAAGAGCCGTCCGAACCGTGCTCACCCGCTGTTCAAGGCATTCATTGCTGCGGCACTCAAGTTCCGCGCCAGCGAGCAGCGCAGCCTGCTACACATGTAAACCATAAAAATAAGGTGCTGTCTGTGCGGACAGCACCTTATTTTTTACCCCTATGATCTATGATCCTGCAAGGCATGGTTCTTTTGCTTGTGCTTATACATCCGCTGGTCAGCCAGACGGGTGATCTTGTCTGTATCCGTGCCTTCTTCCGGGTAGAGGGCAAAGCCGCAGCTGGTGCCGATCGTCAGAAGACTGCCTGCAACATGATAGGGTGCTGCAACAGTCTTACAGATAAGCTCGACCTTGCGGTGGGCCTCTTCCGGGGACATTGCGCCAATGGTCAGCAGGGCAAATTCATCGCCGCCCATGCGAAACGCATAATCTTGATTGCGGATGCAGCTTTGCAGGCGCTTTGCCACCGCCTGCAGCAGCTTGTCGCCCACCTCGTGTCCATAGGTATCGTTGACTGACTTGAAACGATCCAGATCCAGATAGAACAGCACAAACGCCTGTTCCTGGTGGACCAGTGCACGGGTCACAGCATCAAAATAGCGCTTGTTCAGCAGGCCGGTCAGGCCGTCCGTGTTGGCAAGTTCCTGCAGAATGTGCTGGCCGCTCATATCCTGCGAGATCATTATGATCTGGGTCAGACGGCCATTCTGCCAGCCGACAGGCACCACCGTCATCATCAAAAAGTTTTTGCGGTCACGGGTGGCATATTCGAACTTGATGCTGTCCTTTTCCTCTTTGAGCTTTGCACGCAGGTTTTCCGGTGCAAGCATCTGCACGAGCTTTGTGTTCTCGCCGTCGGTCAGGATCACATACTGCCGGGACAGCCAGCTGAGCAGATCCAGATAGCTGCCCTCGGTCGGGTACAGCTCCTTTCTCCTGCGCTCGTGGTATTCATAGCGGTCATTTTCCAGATCACACACCACAAACCGGTCCACGATGCGGGCCATCCCGTGGAACATCTGTTCCGTAAGTTCCTTGCGGCGCTGTAGCTCTATCCGTTCCGCTTCCGCTTTTTCTTTTCGCGTTTTTTCCTTATCATAGAAGATCTTTCCGATACCGCCCAGGATCATCAGAGACAGCACTGCCAGCAGTGCAATGGTAAACATTTGCACCTGGCGCATTCCCGCGTCCATCACATTGGTGGGCACAATGCCGATGATGGCCCAGTCTTTTACACCTACCGGCTGGTATACCATATAGTAGCGCTTGCGGTTGAAGGTATAGCTCACACTGCCTTTGTACTGCAGCGGCAGGTTCTTGCGCATCTCGTCAAAATACGGCTGGTCGGCCTTGACGTTTGCTTCCAGATAGTCGAACAGGTTGGTCATCTGCTCCGGGATCTCGCTCTTCGGCTCGGTGGAAAGCACGATATTGCCATTGGAGCGAACAATGTAGCAATCGCTCTGTCCCTCATAAGCCAAGCCGCCCAGCATGTTTTCCAGTACGGAGTTATCGTAGCAGATCGCCAGCGAGGTATAGGTAACGCTATCCATCGTGACAGGCTCGATCTGCTGGGCAAACATGACCTTGCGCACACCCTTACTGGAAATGTAGCTGGTCACGATAGGGCCGTCCATAGTGTATACTTCTTCCAGTGCAGACTGCATATGCGGGGCATCTCCCCGTCTGCCGCTGACCGTCCAGAACTGATCATCCGCGTTGAACAGGGCCACCTCGCTGTACTGCCAGTTGGCTTTTTCGTTCACATATCTGCGCCACTTTACCTCGGTATTCGTTTCCTCTGCCAGCTGCGCAAGATCATCAGACCAGATCTCAAGGATGTTCCAGTTGCGCTGCACAAACATGGTAAAGGTCTTGCTTACCTGCCCATAGGTGGAAAGCAGATTTTGCGTGCTCTCGTGGTGGATCTGGCGCTGGGTATAGCGGCTGTATGCCACAATACTGAGCAGCATTACCAGAACAAGCCCTGCCCCAAGAAGGATATTCTTCCTCCGCTGTTTCATAAGCTGTTCCCTCTACTTTTCTTATATCTTCCCAGAGAAATTATACCATTTCCGAAAAATGGGTGTCAATGCACGAAATGGTCGATTCACGTCTGAAAACGGTCGATTCGCGCACAGAGCGGCCTTCCGCCGCCTTTGGAGCCTTCTTGTTCTGCCGAGTACTTTCCGCATTTCCCGCTGGCAATTGCCTGCATGCTGTTCAAGGTTCCGCTACGCATTGGCTTCTTCCTGCGCCCCTATGAGGAATCCGCGTGGGCCGTCTTTTACCGGGACATCACCGCCCCGTCTGCTGCACCGGAGGAAAATTTCTAAAAAGTCCATTCCCTGTATCACACAAAAAGCCACCGGGAGCTTTCCGCTTTTGCAGAGAACTCCCGGTGGCTTTGTTCTATCCTTGATTTCCGATCAGCACCACGGCCACATCGTTGACATTCGTGCCGGTCGCGCCGGTGATGATCAGCCCATCCACCGCCTTGAGGGCATGGTAGGCATCGTTGTTCTGCAGCACATCGTACACCTTCAGCTGGTTCTGCGCCAGTGCTGCGGCCGTGCTGCCGTCCACATAGCCGCCCGCAGCATCGGTTGGGCCGTCGGTGCCATCGCTGCCCACCGAAAAGACCGCTGCGTCCAGCCCGGCGATCACCGGTGCTGCAGCAAGGGCCAGCTCCTGATTGCGCCCACCCAGACCTGTTCCGGTCAGGTGGACGACCGTCTCACCGCCTGCAAGAAAGGCCAGCTTTTTGCCCTGCCCCGCGTGGGTGCGGGCTATGGAACCAAGGAAGCTGCCAGCCTCCCGTGCTTCACAGCAGAGCCTGTCGGTCAAGATCACCGGCTCATAGCCCAGCTCCCGGCAGGCGTTGGCTGCTGCGCTGCACAGCTCCCGCACGCTGCCGGTGATCTGCGTGGCAACACGGTCCAGCACCTTCGGAGTCTCCTGTGCCAGCAAAGCCTTGGCCTGTGCCGAAAGCTGCAGGTGATATTTTTCCGCAATGGCAAGGGCCTGTGCACAGGTGGAGGTATCCGGCACCGCCGGGCCGCTGGCGATCATATCCAGCGGGTCGCCCAGAATATCACTGAGCACGATGCTGAACACCTGCGCGGGCGCACAGCTCTGTGCAAACCGCCCGCCCTTGACCCCGGACAGGCGCTTGCGAATGGTGTTCATCTCCACGATATCGGCACCGCTGGCAAGCAGCTGGCTCGTGATCTGCTGCAGCTCTGCGCCGGGGATCAGCGGCTTCTCAAACAGTGCACTGCCGCCGCCGGACAGCAGAAACAGCACCGTATCCTCTGCCGTTAAGCCCTGCACCAGTTCCAGCGCTTTCCGGGTGGCGGCAAAGCCATTCTCATCCGGCACGGGGTGCCCGGCTTCGCAGCAGTCCACGCCGGGGATCGTGCCCTTCACGTGGCCGTATTTGGTCACGACCACGCCGCCATCCACCCGGCCAAGAAATTTCACCGCCGCATGGGCCATCTGCCATGCTGCCTTACCGGCAGCCACCAGCAGCACCCTGCCGCCCTGCGGCCGGAAATTTTTCAGCGCGCGGCGCACCGCTTCGTCCGGCAGAACAGCGTTCAGGCTGGCACGGATGATGGCATCTGCATCTCTGCGCAGTGTTTCGTTTTTCAGCATGTCGTTCTCCCCTTTTCCATCGCTTCTTGTCCGCGGACAAAAAACACCTGTACAGTCTCTTCCTATGCAGGAAAACGCAGTACAGGTGTTCTGATCTTTTTTGCTTACTTTGTGCTTGCCGGAGCAACCTCAAAGTCGATCTTGCCCAGGTTCACATCCGCACGCACAATGGTGATCATCATGGTGTCGCCCAGACTCCAGTTCTTGCCGGAGACGGGGTCGGACAGGCGGATGCCCTCGGTGAGCATGGTGCCGGAGGGGGTCAGGCTGGAAGCCGGCACAAAGCCCTCCACGCCGTTGTCCAACTCAATGAACAGGCCGCGCTGGGTCACGCCGGAAATGCGGCCCTCGTAGCACTCGCCCAGATGGCGGCGGGCATACTCGGCCTTGTAGCAGTCCTCAGCCTTGCGCTCGATCTGCATTGCAATGATCTCGCGCTCACTGGACTGCTTGCTTGCCTTCTCGGCAAAGTCGCTGTAGCGCAGCACCATGGTATCCTTATCCATGCCCTTGAGCTGGGCGGTCATGATGCGATGGATGGCCAGATCCGGATAGCGGCGGATGGGGCTGGTGAAGTGAGCGTAGTCCTTCAGCACCAGACCATAGTGGCCCTTGGGCTTTTCCTCATACACAGCCTTGGACATGCAGCGCAGCATACCGGTATTGATGATCTGCTCATACGGGCCGCCGCGCACACCTTCCAGAATTGCGCTCAGCTCCTTGGGGGTGGGCACATCCTTGGCAAAGTGATCGTTGATGCCGCAGGCCTGCAGCAGAGTGTGCAGACGCTCCAGCTTTTCAGCATTGGGTTCCTCGTGCACACGGTACACGAAGGGGATCTGCTTCACGCGGGCAAAGTGGGCAGCGCACTGGTTGGCCAGCAGCATGAACTCTTCGATCATAGCTTCGCTCTCGCCGGAGGTGCGCTTTTTCACATCGATGCAGTGGCCGTCCTCGTCGAGGATCAGCTTCACCTCGCCGCTCTCGATATCCATGCAGCCGCGCTCCTTGCGCAGGCGGGCGCGGTGGCCGTACAGCTCCTTCATGGCGGGCAGCTGGCTGAGCACTTCATGGTACTTGCCCTTCAGCTCGTCGTCAGCACTGCCGGCCAGCAAGGCATTGATCTCGGAGTAAACGCCCTTGACGCGGCTGCGGATGACCGACTTGACAAAGCGGTAATCGATCAGGTTGCCATCCTTATCCAGATGCATCAGGCAGGAGAAGGCCAGACGCAGCACGCCCTCATTCAGGCTGCAGATGCCGTTGGAAAGCTGCTTGGGCAGCATGGGCACCACCTGATCGGCATAGTAGACGCTGGTTGCGCGGTTAAACGCTTCGTTGTCCAGTTCGCTGCCGGGCTTGACATAGTTGGAAACATCTGCAATGTGGACACCCAGCTCAAAGCCGCCCTCCGGGGTCTTGGTCAGGCTGATGGCATCATCGATGTCCTTGGTCTCAGCACTGTCAATGGTGAAGATGGGCAGGGCACGCAGATCCATGCGGCCCTCGGCGTCCTTTTCAGAGACCTCAGCGTTCTCCAGCTTCTTGGCTTCCTCACGAACCTTATCCGGGAAGCGGCTGCGGATATCCTGCGCATAGAGCAGGGCCTTTGCGCAGCGCTTTGCTTCGTCCGAGCTGCCAAACCGCATGGCAACGCCCACGCGGTGATCTTCCTGCCGATTGCCGCGCTGCAGGATCTCCACGGCCACCTTGTCGCCGTCCTTTGCACCGCCCTCGCAGTCACGCATCAACTGCATGGAGATGGCCGGGCAGTCGTCCGGCACGAACTTCAGGCGGCCCTCAATGCGGCGGGCAGTGCCCACCAGATCGTTCTTTTCTTCCAGAATGGCCAGGATCTCGCCTTCATCGCTGCCCTCCACACGGGGGTGCTCAAACTTTTCCACAAGCACCATGTCGCCGGGCATGGCACCGCGGGTAAAACGGCCCGGGATAAAGATATCGCTGGTGCCGTCCTCCAGCATGACAAAGGCAAAATTCTTGCCCAGTTTTACCACCTTGCACAGCAGAGCCTTGTCTGCACGGCCGGAGCGCACCGTAAAGAACACGCCCTGACGCTGGCAGATGACCGCCTCGTGCACCAGCTGATCCACAGCCTCCATCACCTTGCGGTCCGAGCCGCGGTCCCCGCCGAATTTGGATTTGAGGTCTTTGACGGTGCACGGCTGATTCTGGATCGCGTGCTCAATTTTATCGCGCATTGCCATAATATTTTTTCTCCTTGCTCTTCCATGGCCGCAGCCTCCAACGTGCCGCAGCGCTGCCAATCGTGGGCCAGCTGCCCCACCCTGCCCAGCGGTCAGACTGCCGCCGACATCCTATCATAACACAGAAAAACAGCCCCGTCCTTTACACGGGGCTGCACGAACCTTGTCAACCTGCCATACGGCCTGCAAACAGACAAGCCAGAATGGCAACCACAAAGAAAACAATGCCTGCAATGCGGGTGGTCTTGGCCAGCATCTGATCAGCCGGGGTCAAACGGGCATTGTTTGCGCCGCCCATACTGCCGTTGATGGCACCGGAAAGGCCCTGACCGTGGGTGTGCTGCATGAGAGTGAGGAAAACGATGACGAGCGAAGCGATCAGCAGGATCACACCGCCAACAATTTCGATAACAGACATGGATTGAAACGCTCCTTTATTTTAATTCAACAAAAACTACGCAGAAATACAAATATATAGTAGCATAACAAGCGCAAAAAAGCAAGCAGAAACCGTGCATTTTTATGCCAGAAGGTCCAGCATTGCGCACAGCCGGGCAAAGATGGCGGCGCTGGAATGTTCCGTGCTCACCTGCCCGTCCTGCAGCACCACAATGGTGTAGCGCGGCTGCTGCGCCGGGTAAAACCCTGCGAACCACAAGTTTTTGCGTTCCGTGCCATCCGGTGTGAACTGCCCGGTCTGAGCGGTACCGGTCTTGCCGCCAGCCCCTTCTTCCAGCCAGGCAGCATCCTGTGCGGTGCCCTCTTCCACCACCTGCTGCAGCATTTTACGCAGGAGCGCTGCATTTTCCGCACTCATCACCCGCCTTGACTGCGGATGTGCAAGCGTTTCCAGCGGCGTACCGTCAGTTTCATCCACCGAGCCACACACAAAGAAAGGCGTGCGGTACACCCCGCCGGAAGCAATGGTGTTCATCATGGCGGCGATCTGTACCGGTGATGCCAGCAGACCGCCCTGCCCAAAGCTGAAATTTGCCAGCTGGCCGCTCTGGGCAAGCTCCCCGGCAGACGGCAGCTTTCCGGCATCGGCGTGCAGCGCACCTGCCACCGGCACCTCTTGCCCGAAACCAAGCTGCCGAGACATCTGCAAAAGCGTCTCTGCCCCCAGCTGCTGCCCCAGCCGGATAAAATAGCCGTTGCAGCTTTTTTCCAGAGCCGCAGTCATGTCCACCGTTCCGTGCGGAACACTGCCTGCGCAACGGAAGATCTGTCCATCCACCACCACAGCACCGGTGCATTCGTACTCCGGCAGGATGCCCTGCTCCAGCGCTGCCGCAGCCAGCACCGGCTTGAACACTGAACCCACAGCATAGCTTTCCAGTGCGCGGTTCAGGAACGGACTGTCCGGTGCATCCAGACTTGCGGCAAGGTCATCCGGGTCATAGCCCGGTACGCTGACGCTGGCGCGAACCGCAGCAGTGGCCGTGTCCAGAACCAGAATGCAGCCGCTGGTCATGGTGTCTGCGGCCACCGCTTCGGCGGCACGCTGCACCGGGCGGGAGATCGTCAGCTGCACGCCCACCGCACTGCTGTCCTGCCGGGTGAGCTGCGGTGTTTCCCCGGCCCGCAGCCGTCCTTGTGCTGTGACCGCGCACACCAGCGTGTCATGCTCCTTTGTCCCGGCCAGCTGGCTGTCCAGCGCCTTTTCCAGCCCGGCAGTGCCGTGGCCTTCTGCATCCAGATAGCCGATCAGATGCTGGCACAGCGGAACTTCTGCGCAGCGCCGTGCCGTTGCAAAGCAGCGTATGCCGCGCCCGGAAAGGTCGCGGTCCACTTCCAGCAGAAACGGTGCGGAGCGGTTGCGGTTCCGGTACAAAAGTGCCTGCCCGGCACTGTCCGTAAATGCATACAGGCGTGTGTAGTTGTTTTCGCCCGGGAAGCAGAGGGCAAGATACCGCGTTTCCAGCCCGGTGAGAAGCAGGCCGCTGTGGTCGTAGAAGCTGCCCCGCCGGGCAGGCAGCGAGAGCCGGACCGTGCTCTGCGCTTCGGCCCGGGCGGCATAGGTATGGTTCTCTGCCAGAAAATACAGGCGGCACAAAACTACCGCAAACCCCAGCAGAACAGCTGCATACAACGCCAATACCCGTTTGCCGGACATCTGCTCACCCCTTTTTGATAGAGTGGGCTGCATCTGTGGTTTCTATACAAAAAGAGACGGGGTCTCCGAAGAGATCCCGTCTCCATAAGGTACTTATTGAGTAAGCACGTCTGCTGCTTAGTACATGCCGCCCATACCGCCCATGTCACCGCCTGCAGCAGCGGGTGCAGCAGGGGGTTCCGGCAGATCAGCGACCAGGCTTTCGGTGGTCAGCACCATCTCAGCGACGGAGGCTGCGTTCTCCAGAGCGGAACGGGTGACCTTGGTGGGGTCAACGATGCCAGCAGCGATCATATCGTCCACAAAGACCTCGTTCTGAGCATCAAAGCCGTAGTTGGGCTTGTTGGCAGAGATGATCTTGTCGATGATGACACTGCCTTCCAGACCGGCATTCTTAGCGATCTGGCGCAGAGGAGCTTCCAGAGCCTTCAGAACGATCTTGGCACCGGTGCGCTCGTCGCCTTCCAGCGTGTCGCACAGCTCGCGCACAGCGGGGATCGCATTGATAGGAGCAGTGCCGCCGCCGGCAACAACACCTTCCTGAACAGCAGCCTTGGTTGCGTTCAGAGCATCCTCGATGCGCAGCTTCTTGTCCTTCATCTCAACTTCGGTAGCAGCGCCGACCTTGATGACGGCCACGCCGCCAGCCAGCTTTGCCAGACGCTCCTGCAGCTTTTCACGGTCGAAATCGCTGGTAGCGGCCTCGATCTGGCTGCGGATCTGAGCGATGCGGGCTGCGATGGCATCCTTATCGCCTGCACCGCCAACGATGGTGGTGTTCTCCTTGGAGACCTTCACCTGACGGGCATGGCCCAGCATCTGAACGGTAGCATCCTTCAGCTCATAGCCCAGATCGGAGGAGATCACGGTGCCGCCGGTCAGGGTTGCGATATCCTGCAGCATTTCCTTGCGGCGGTCGCCAAAGCCGGGAGCCTTGACAGCGCAGACGTTCAGGGTGCCGCGCAGGCGGTTGACGATCAGAGTGGACAGAGCCTCGCCCTCAATATCCTCAGCAACGATCAGCAGTTTCAGACCGTTCTGCATCACCTGCTCCAGCAGAGGGACCAGATCCTGAATCACGCTGATCTTCTTATCGGTAATCAGGATGGCGGCGTTGTCCAGATCAGCCACCATCTTGTCGGTATCGGTGACCATATACGGGGTGAGGTAGCCGCGGTCGAACTGCATGCCTTCCACGATCTCGTTGTAGGTCTCAGCGGTGGTCTTGTTCTCCTCAATGGTGATAACGCCATCGGAGGTGACCTTCTCCATAGCCTCGGCGATCAGACGGCCGATCTCGGGGTCGCCTGCAGAAATGGTGCCGACGCGGGCGATATCGTTGCTGTCCTTCACCTTCTGGCTGTGAGCCTTGATGGTCTCAACAGCCTTGGCAACAGCCTTGCTCATGCCGCGGCGGATATCCATGGGGTTTGCACCGGCGGTGACATTCTTCATGCCCTCGGTGACCATGGCCTGTGCCAGAACGGTTGCGGTGGTGGTGCCGTCGCCTGCTGCATCGTTGGTCTTGGTAGCGACTTCACGCACCAGCTGTGCGCCCATGTTCTCGAACTCGTCCTTCAGCTCGATCTCCTTGGCAATGGTCACGCCATCGTTGGTGATGACCGGTGCACCGAACTTTTTGCTCAGCACCACATTGCGGCCCTTGGGGCCCAGGGTGATCTTAACGGTGTTTGCCAGGGTATCGATACCGGCACACAGTGCCTTGCGGGCATCCTCGCCCTGCTTGATCTGCTTAGCCATAATCAAATCGCTCCTTTAAAGCTCAATTTTCAAATATCAGAGGGGAAACCGCTCAGTCCTCAACGACTGCCAGGATATCGCCCTGACGGACGATGGTGCACTCTTCGCCGTCCACCTTGACCTCGGTACCGGAGTACTTGCTGGTGAGGACCTTGTCGCCGACCTTCACGGTCATCTTGACTTCCTTGCCGTCCACAACGCCGCCGGGGCCAACAGCGATGACCTCAGCCACCTGGGGCTTTTCCTTAGCACTGCCGGTCAGGATCAGACCGCCCTTGGTGGTCTCCTCAACCTCAACAGCCTTAATGACAACACGGTCTGCAAGAGGAATGATCTTCATAGTTCTTGCCCTCCTATAGTAAAAATATAATTTAAAACTTTGCTGTGTCCAAAGGGCCTCGTGTCGGCTCCTTGATTCTTTAGCACTCCATTTCTCTGAGTGCTAATTGTATTGTACTCATCTTGACCCGAAAAATCAAGACCTTTTTTGCAATTCTTTATTAACAATTTGTGACGATTCATTCATTCAACGTATCATCAGCAAAACTCGGTTCAAAAACTTCCGAGCCTCCTTTCTTTTTTCTGCAAAAAAGGGTCGGAAGCCCTGTTTTAAGGCTTCCGGCCCTTTGGCTGCTCAGGAGATCCTGAAGGCTGATTTTTTGCGTCTGGTCAGGTTACACTCTGTTCGGTCCTCTGCGCTGCAAAGCGCTCAAAAGCAGGCTTTGGCAGAAGGATGCGCCCTGCCAGCGGCTGTACCTGTACAGTGATCTGCTCCTTGGGTGCGCATTCACCGTCTGCCGTGGCAACGATCGGCCCGCGGCCATCCGCAGCGCGCAGGCTCACCTGTTTTGCGCGGCGGTAAATGAAGTACGGCTCTGCAGCCCTGACGAGCTGACCGTTCTGGAAGTGCTTGCCGCTCTTGTACATTCCCAGCAGCTTTGCAATGGTCACGCGGCTCACCTTGCGGATGATATATACATCCAGCCAGCCGTCGTCGGGCTGTGCTTCCGGCGCTGCACAGAAACCGCCGCCATAGGTGCGGCCATTGCAGATGGCACACATCAGGCAGTCCACATCCAGCGTTTCACCATCGATGGTGTACTCCACCCTGCGGCCGATGTGTCCGCACAGCTGTTCCACAATGGAAAGCACATAGGCCATCTCGCCGCCGCACAGCGGGATGCGCCGGAACTTCGGGATGCCGTAGGCAACCTGCGCATCCAGACCGGCAGCGCAGATGGTGGCCGAAAGGCCAAGGCTGGTCTGCATCAGATCGATGCTCACAGGCCCACCGGCCAGCTGGGCATCCAGATCCAGAAACTCTTCCTTTGTACCAAAGGTGCGCAGAAAATCGTTGCCGCTGCCAAAGGGCAGACAGCCCACGGCTGCATTTGCATAGCCATAGATCCCGGTGAGCGCTTCGTTGAAGGTGCCGTCGCCGCCGGCAGTGAAGACCCGCAGTTCTTCCCCGCTCTGCCGGGCCTGCTGCGCAGCGGCATTGGCCAGCTCCCGGGCATGACCGGCGTGATTTGTGACCTGAATGGTATATTCTTCCGGCGCAAGCCCTGCACGCGCGGCGGCAACATTGATCTGTTGCGGCAGCGTACGGGTGCAATCGGCCTTACCGGCAGTTGGGTTCAAAAGAAATAATGTGCGCATGGACTTCCTCCTGCAATTCTGTTGCTTCTATGATAACAGAAAACCAAAAGGATGCAAGAGCCAATCTCACAATGTCCCTGCCCCGTACGCACAAAAAAGGAGCGGATGTCTCCGCTCCCTTCGGGGGGATGTTTACTGTTTGGGGAATGCCTTATTCCATGTCTGGATGACCTTGAATTTCGGGGTCCATCTGTCGGGATCGAAATCCGCATCCAAATAGCCCTGCTCCACGCACCACTGTGCAGCTTTGGCTGTTTCGGGGTCCGTCATATTGGCAAAGGCAGAAGCATTTTCCGGTTCCGGAAAACCCGCCGTCTGCCAGACCAGTTTTGCCAGCTGGGCCTGATTTTTGGGGATCGCCGCGCCCTCGGGCAGAAGATCCTGCAGCATCAGTTCCGTGATGATGGTGTAGCCGCCAAAGACAGCAGCACCCGCAACAGCTGCTGCCACAAGAGCCCCTGCGGCATCGGAGCTGTCGCCGCCCGCACTGGAATCATCCGGGATGGGGTCCGAGATGTCCGGGATGATGGTCAGGCTCTCGTTCAGGCTTACGGCGGCATTTTCATAAGCAGGCGCTTCTTCCAGTTCTTCGCCGTCCAGCACCACAGTGTAGCCCGCGCCTTCGGCCTGCTTATAGGTCAGTTTTAGTTCCAGATGAGATTTCCCGGTTTTATTTTTCAGCCTCAGCGTACCGGCGCAATCCACATTCAGATTTGTTTCCTCATTCTGGGAATCAATATCGATGCTTACATTGTTTGCACCGGAAATATGGACGGAATTTCCCAGTTCACCTTTGACCTTGATGTTCGGATTTTCGTTGCCTTTGAAATCCACCGGAATCTCAAGATCGCCCTTAAGATCGACCGTGTATGTCTTGCTTGCAGAGTCATAGGAAGCGGTCATTCTTGACATGTCAGCCAGATCCTGCGGAGTATTATCCGGGGTAAGCACACCGCTATGGGTGTAATATTCCCAGAACACCGTCGGTTCGCTGCCGGTGTAAAGTTCCCAATTCGCCGTCACTTCCACCGCATGGTCTGGCATGGTAAAGAAAAAGGCCGTTTTTGTCGGGTCACCGATAGTTTCTACGTCAGCCGGAAAAAGCCAACGGTTGAATTTCAAGCCCTTTTCTGGCCGGGAGGTTTTCACCCATACAGTTTCACCTTTGTAAAAGGTCGTGTTATTCTCAGAGTCCTCGAGTTTTCCTCCATGCACTGTTACCGGGTAGGCAGGTGCTTTCCGGACGCTGATATAAGCTTCCGAAGGCTCCCAACTGCACGATACGTAAGAATGACCGATACGGCTTTTAAACTGTTCCGTTTCTCTGTTGCTGCCGACATAAATCGCCTTTTCGCCACTACTAGAAGAAACGCAGACCGATATCCAATCACCGATCGCCTTGCCACCCTCACCCGTTGCGATCAGGGTCAGATCACCGCTGATATCGTCAATATCTGCTTGATCTGCCACCATGGTTTCACCGGTTATGGTCACGTTGTGTGCACCGGCCACGGTCAGGTTTCCGCCGACAGCTGCACTGCTTTCTGTTTTCATCACTACATCAACATAGCCCGCGATGGTAGGATCTACCTTGATCGTCAGATCGCCGGCAACTGCCTGCAGGATCGTCAGGGTGCTGACATCCGTGCCGCCTGTAAACTGAATCGGGATATTATCGACCACGGTACTGTTGACAAGCACACTCTGGCCGTTGACGATGATACCGGTATCTCGCCCTTCATCTTTCTCGCTCAAAGCGGCAGTACCGTTCGTCAAACTTACCATATCTGCCACAGCGGCATTGCCCGTTCCGTCCGGGGCCGCAGCCAATGTTGGCAGTGTCACCGACAGTATCATGGCCGAGGCCACAGCCGCCGCCGAAGCGCGCTGGATAAGCTTGTGCAATTTCATACAGTTTTCTCCTTTTTGTTCTGTTTTATTTACGGGGGGGGGTATGCTTTGAGGGAAGCATACCATATTTTTGCAAAAAGTAGAACAAAACCTGCGTGAATCGCGCCAAAACCTGCGTGAATCGCTTCCGCCCGCCCCCTGCAGACAAAAAAATACCGCCCCGGGTCTTGTAACTCAGGGCGGTCCTTTTGAGCTTCAGATGCTTTACAGTGTTGCGGTTTCGTCCTCCCTCAGGACGATAGCACCATCCGCCGAGCAGTCCGCTGTCCAGTGCTGGCCCACGCAGGCCGTGCCGGATGCGATCTGATCCGCAAGTGCCTGCTCCACTGCCCTGTCCACTGCGCGGCGCAGTTCTCTGGCCCCGTAGGCAGAGCGGGCCTTTGCTGCCAGCGCCTGCCCTACCCGCGGTGTGTGATGCAGCTGGTAGCCGCTGCGGGCGGCACGCTGCTCCAGCTGGCACAGCATTTTTTCGGCAATGGCGCACAGGCTGTCGTCGGCCAGCGGACGGAATACGATCATCTCGTCCAGACGGCCTGCCAGCTCTGGCCGGAACCACTTTTTTGCCTCCTCAATGGCCTGCGCAGACTGCTTTTCAAACACGGCTTCGCTGCCCGCCGCAAAGCCCAGCGGCGTGCTCTGACCCGCCAAAAAACGTGCGCCGAGGTTTGAGGTGAGCAGTACGATGGTGTTGCGGAAATCCGCCTTGCGGCCCATGGCATCGGTCAGCTGGCCATCTTCCAGTATCTGCAAAAGGATGTTCTGAATGTCCGGGTGTGCCTTTTCGATCTCGTCAAACAGCACCACACTGTAAGGGCGGCGGCGCACTGCTTCGGTCAGCTGTCCGCCCTCGTCATGGCCCAGATAGCCCGGCGGCGCACCCAGCAGCCGGGCAGCGGTGTGCTGCTCCTGATACTCCGACATATCAAATTTGAGCAGGGCTTTTTCGCTGCCGAACCAGCTGACCGCCAGTGCCCGGGCAAGAGCCGTTTTGCCCACTCCCGTGGGGCCAAGAAACAGCATGGCACCCATGGGCCGGCCCGGCTCGCCAAGACCGGTGCGGCTGCGCCGGATGGCACCTGCCACCGCAGCCACAGCCCGGCTCTGGCCCACGATCTCGGCGTTGAGACGTTCTTCCAGCTTGTCCAGCCGTTCCCGCTCCTGCTCACCTACCCGCTCCACCGGCACACCGCTGGCCTGCGCCACCACATGGGCGATATCGTCCGGCATCAGCGTGGGCTTTGACTGCTTTGCCTGCTCGGCCCGGATGCGTGCCGCCGCACAGGCTTCGTCCACAAGGTCGATGGCCTTATCCGGCAGAAAGCGCCCCGGCAGATACCGCACCGAAAGCTCCACCGCAGCCTGCAGCGCTTCCGGCGGAAGGCAGACATTGTGGTAGCGCTCATAGCGCGGCGCAAGCCCGTTGAGGATATCCAGCGCCTGCGCAGGCGTAGGCTCCTCTACCTGCACCTTGCCGAAACGGCGTTCCAGTGCGGCATCCTTCTGGATGTGGGTGCGGAACTCTTCGGTAGTGGTGGCACCGATAATTTGTATCTCGCCCCGGGCCAGCACCGGTTTTAAGATGCTGGCAGCATCGATGGCACCCTCCGCTGCACCGGCACCCACGATGGTGTGGAACTCATCTACGAACAGAATGGAGTTGCCGTCCCGCACCAGCTCTTCCAGCAGGTTCTTGAACCGCTCCTCAAAGTCACCGCGGTATTTGGTGCCCGCCACAAGGCTGGCCATATCCAGTGCCAGCAGACGGCGGCCCTTGAGCGCACGGGGCACACGATCCGCGGCAATGCGCTGGGCCAGTCCTTCGGCAAGGGCGGTCTTGCCCACGCCCGGCTCCCCCACAAGACAGGGGTTGTTCTTCTGACGGCGGCATAAGATCTCCACCATGCGGTCCAGCTCTGCTTCCCGGCAGAACACCGGGTCCAGTTCCCGTTCCGCAGCACGGCGGGTCAGATCCCGGCAGTACTTATCACTGGCGCGACTGCCGCGCGGCGCACTGACCGTGGTCCGCGTCTGATACGGCAGTACGAACTGCCCGGACAGCTGGCGGCACTCCCGCACGGCATCTGTGAGCTGCACGCCCATGGATGCCAGCAGGATGCCTGCTGTGCAGCCGTCATCCTCCAGCATGGCGCAGAGCAGATGTTCCGGCTCGGCCCGGTTCAGGTGCGCGTTCTGTGCCCCGATGATGGCGTAATCCATGGTGCGCTTGAGGTCCGGCGCAAGAGCGTAGCGATCCAGATGCAAAGCCGGTGCGCGGCGGCTCTCGGCCAGCTGACGGCGCACCTCTGGTTCCCGGATCTGCTTGCCCTCCAGAAACCGTGCTGCCGCCCCGTGATCCTGCTGCAGGATCGCCAGCAGCAGGTGGCCGGTATCGGCTTTTTCGCAGCCAAGGTTCCCGGCAAGCTCCACCGCACTGCGCAGCAGCTGATCCGACTCGTGCGAAAAGCCCTTGTACCCGCCAAAGCCAAGTTTTTCCCAAATACTCATTTGCCCGCTCCTTGCTGATGAAATTCGTTTTCACAAGAAGTATAGCCCCGAAGCACAGAAAAAAAACATCTCTTTCTGTCGGGATGGGAAAACAAAAAGGAGATACCCGCAGGCATCTCCCCTTCGCTGTTTGATTTTTTCAGTCCATTTCGGCCAGAGCCTTTTTCAGATTCTTGGCGATCTGATCCGGGCAGCTGGTATTGCGGAAACCGCAGAGCGTGCCCTCCATGCGGTCGATCACATCTTCGGCCTTCATGCCCTTGACCAGACGGCAGATGCCCTTCAGGTTGCCGTTGCAGCCGCCAATGACCTCCATGGACGCAATGGTGTGGTCATCGTTCAGCACAAAGTTGGTCTGCTTGGAACAGGTGCCGCTGTTCGGGAAGCTGAATTCCTTGCTCATAGTTCAAAATCCTCTCTTTTTGACAGAAATCCCGACGAAGATCGTCTGCTTCTATTATAGAGCAGCGTGCCGGAATGTCAATGTGACCGGGTCACACATCAATACCGCGGCGCTTGTGGGCCAGCTCCAGAATGCGGGCCACCTGATCGTCTGCCGTGGTACAGGTACCCACCGGGTGCGGCACCTTGTGGTTTGCACCGTGGAAGTCCGTACCGCCGGTATGGATCAGCCCATACTGCTCACACAGAGCAGCACACTCGGCCCTGTCCTCCGGGCTGTTGCGGGGGTGCTCCACCTCAATGCCATCGATGATGCCCTCTTTGGCAAGCTGACGCACCAGCGGCATGCTCTTGTAAACGGTCGGGTGTGCAAACACCAGCACCGCACCGGCAGCTTTCGCCGTGGCGATTGCTTCCTGCACCGAGGGATATTTTACCTGATGCAGCACCACACCGCGCGGCTCCCAGCCAAAAAGATCACTGTACAGCTTGCCGTACACAGCATCGCACAGCCCCAGCTGGTGCAGCGCTTCCATAATGCCGCTTTTGAACAGCACACCGCTGTCCTTTGCGTATTCCAGCGCCTGTTCCGTGCGGAACTGCGGGTACAGCGCTTCGATCTCCTTTGCGCTTTGCAGGCCGCACTCGTTGCGGCGCTGTCGCAGGATGTCGCAGTGCTCTTTCAGTTCCCGGCTTTCCGGGTCCGGGAAGTAGCACAGCAGGTGCACGCGATGCTTATGCTCATGGTCATAGCCGGTCAGCTCGGTGGCCGGAAGCAGGCGCACGCCGTCCTGCACAGGGTGCTCATAGCAGTAGTTTACGCTGAGCAGGGTGTCGTGGTCGGAAATGGCCATGGTGTCCAGCCCCGCCCTCGCCGCCATGAGCGGCAGGCGGTGGATGGGCACAGAGCCATCGGAACAGGTGGAATGGTTGTGAAGATCGCCGGGCATGGAAAATGAACCTCCCAAGAAAGCCAGAGAAAGGCTTCCCCCAAAAGAGGAAGCCTTCTATCATATCAGTGCTTATAGAAATTGATCAGGCAGCCGTCGGCCAGGATCTTGCGCTCGTCGGCGGTCAGCGGGGCCATGTACAGGCTGAACTCCTTTGCGGTGTCGCCCAGCACATAGGCCTTGATGTCCTGCAGGTCGCCCTTGAGGGCCTCGCGGACATTCGGGATAAAGACATAGTCGCCCAGACCGAACGGCGTTGCGCCCACCAGCTGCAACGGCAGCATGCCCCAGTTGATGAGGTTGGAGCGGTAGCGCTTGGTGGCGTACTCGGTAACGATGTTGGCACCGGCCCCCAGCACACGCTGGCAGCTGGCAGCCTGCTCACGGGCAGAACCATCGCCGGGCTTGACGGCAAAGATGGTGGATGCGATCTGCACATCGTTCCAAGTCAGGTTTTCGCAGCCGGGCACCTTGTGCAGCTGGGCCAGCACCTCGGCGCTGCCCTCGCCTGCACGGCGGGCCTTTTCTTCGGCCTGCACGGCCTTGGCACGGCCCACATACTCCGGGTCCTTGCGGCTGAGGGTGAACTCGGCCAGGCCCAGAGGATTGGAACGGTAAGACGAAGTCTCACCGGAGGGGATCAGCTCGTCGGTGGTGGTGACAGGGTCGGTGATGTAAGATGCCACCTTCAGCAGCAGGTTATCGCCCATCGGTGCAATTTCGGGCCAGTCCTTGATGTTGGGGCCAAGCTTGAGCAGGGCATCGTAATCGCCCTTGCCAAAGCCCTGATACACGCGGGTATCGTAGCTGGAAGGATCGTACTGATACTCCGGCACGGTGGGATCATAGTCGATATCGGTAGCCGGGGTCAGAATGCCGCCGTTGGCCGTGGTGGCCGCAATGCTGCGGGCATCCATCAGTGCCACACCGGAAAGCTGGCCGTTGCCGGGCTTGGAGCCTTCGCGGCTGGGGAAGTTGCGGGTGGTATGGCGGATAGACAGCGCGCCGTTGGCGGGCACGTCGCCTGCGCCGAAGCAGGGGCCGCAGAACGCAGTGCGGACGGTGGCACCGCTGGCCATCAGGTCGTGGATGACTCCGGTGCGCACCAGTTCCATCATGATGGGCTGGCTGCCGGGATACACGCTCAGGGCGTAGTCACCGCAGCCGCCGGTGTGGCCCTTGAGGATGGAGGCAGCTTCATAAATGCTGTCGTACAGACCGCCTGCGCAGCCTGCGATCACGCCCTGATCCACACGCAGTTTACCGTTCTCGATCTTGCTGCACAGGTCAAGGCTGACATCCTTGCGGCCGATCAGCTTCTGCACATCCTGCTCGCAGGCATGGAGAATATCCTCAAGGTTTGCGTTCAGCTCTTCAATGGTAAATGCATTGGAGGGATGCATGGGCAGTGCGATCATGGGGCGGATGGCAGAAAGGTCTACCTCTACCACACCGTCGTAATAAGCAAGGTCGGCCGGAGCCAGCTTCTTATAGTCGGCGGCACGGCCATGCACCGCAAGGAATTTCTGCGTCGTTTCGTCGGTCTCCCAGATGGAGGACAGGCAGGTGGTCTCGGTGGTCATGGCATCAATGGCGTTGCGGGTATCCTGACGCAGGGACGCAACGCCGGGGCCGACAAACTCCATCACCTTGTTCTTGACGTAGCCGCTCTTGAACAGCTTGCCCACCAGCGCAATGGCCACATCGTGCGGGCCGCAGCCTGCAGGCAGAGAGCCGGTGAGATAAATTGCAACAACACCCGGACGGGCCACATCGTAGGTGCGGCCCAGCAGCTGCTTTGCCAGCTCGCCGCCGCCCTCACCAATGGCCATGGTGCCCAGAGCACCGTAGCGGGTGTGGGAGTCCGAGCCAAGGATCATCTTGCCGCAGCCCGCAAACTTTTCGCGCATGTACTGGTGGATGACCGCCAGATGCGGGGGCACAAAAATGCCGCCGTATTTTTTGGCGGCGGACAGGCCGAAGCGGTGGTCGTCCTCATTGATGGTGCCGCCCACGGCGCAAAGGCTGTTGTGGCAGTTGGTGAGCACATACGGAATGGGGAATTTCTCCAGACCGGACGCACGGGCCGTCTGGATGATGCCCACAAAGGTGATGTCATGGCTGGCCATGGCATCGAACTTGATCTTCAGGTTTTCGGCATCGCCGCTGGTGTTGTGGGCCTGCAGAATGCTGTAGGCCATGGTGCCGGTCTTTGCGTTCTCGATGGCTGCGGCATCAAAGCCCTTTGCTGCCAGTGCGGCGCTTGCTTCGCCGTCTGCAGGCACCCATTCACCGCGGGCATAGTATGCGCCGCCGGTGCTGCACTTGATCATATCCAACATCTCGATTCGCCTCTCTTTTTGTATTTCCCGCCCGCCCTATCTTGCGGGCACTGCCCCAGCAGAGCGGTACGCTGCCCGCTCTGCCCTCTTCTGCCGCGCTGCCAAAGCACGCGGCTGCGGCCCGGAAAGCCGTATCTGAAGGTTATTATACCATGAAACCACGGAAAGAAAAAGCACTTTTTACAAATGAATCGTGAATGGAGGATGAAGAGACGGCCTCCGTGCTTTTTCTTGACAAAGAAGCCATTCTATTGTATTATTATTAGCGTTGTATGCCGCTGTGGTGAAATTGGCAGACACGAGGGACTTAAAATCCCTTTCTGGAGACAGAGTACGGGTTCGACCCCCGTCGGCGGCATAAAAAGACCCCCCAAGCTTACGCTTGAGGGGCTTTTTATTTTGCTTATTTTACACCTTGCCGCCGTGCAGCTCTGCATACATCTTGGAACGGCACTCGGCCACAGCCGGGGTCATGTTCACATAGTGCTTATGCGGGCACTCCAGACGCAGTTCGCTCTCCCAGGTCTCCTCGGTGAGCTGCTTTGCAATGTAGGCCTTCTTCTCTGCGATCGAAGGCAGCTCAATGGCCAGCTGACCATTCAGCACATGCGGCACCAGCAGCTTTTTGACCTTGGTGGGGGTAATGGTGACGGTGCGCTCGATGGCATCGGAGTCCAGATTGACCATCGTGACGGGCTTGCCCGCCTCGATGACTTCATCATCCATGGCGATCAGGTCACACTGGGCCTGACCATTTTCATCGTAGAGGCGCCACGGCATCTTCTTGCCCGGAATGATGGCCTTGCTGGCGGAATCCGAGCACTTCATCTTGGGCGTGTAGCTGCCGTCCGGCTGCTTGACCGCCACCAGCTTGTACACCCCGCCGAACACGGGGTCGGAAGCAGAGGTGATCAGGTTTTCGCCCACGCCGTAGGAGTCAAAATGAGCGTGCTCATACAGCTCCATGTTGGCGATCTTCTTTTCGTCCAGACCATTGGAAGCCACCAGCTTGATGTAAGGCTTACCGGCCGCATCCAGTGCCTTGCGCAGGCGCTTGGAGCCGCGGGCCAGGTCGCCGGAGTCGATACGGGCGCTCTTGACGCGGCGGTTCGGGTCGTTGGGGTATTTTTCGATGAGGTAATCGTCCAGTTTAATGAGGTTGGGCAGACCGCTCTCCATGATATTATAGGTGTCCAGCAGCAGACTGACCGAATCCGGGTAGGTATCGGCAAAGGCCTTGAAGGCATCAAACTCCGTGGGGAAGAACTCGATGAAGCTGTGCGCTACGGTACCCACAGCCTTGACCTCCGCGCCAAACTTCATCTCGGCCAAACAGTTGGCAGTGCCCACGCAGCCGCCCAGAACAGCAGCATATGCACCATCGTTGCCAGCGCTTTCGCCCTGCGCACGGCGGGTGCCGAATTCCATCACGCTGCGGGGCGTGTGGGTGTTCAGGCCGGTGACGCGGGTAGCCTTGGTGGCGATCAGACTGTGGAAGTTCATGGTCTGCAGCAGGTAGGTCTCGATCAGAATTGCGCCCACGAGGTCGCACTCGATGCGCACCATCTGCACATGCGGGTATGCCACCGTGCCCTCGGGCAGAGCGTACATGTCGCCCTTCCACTGATAGGTGCGCAGATACTCGCAGAATTCCTCACTCATGCCCTTGGTGCGCAGCCACCAGATATCCTGTGCATTGAAGTGGTAGTTCAGCAGGAAGCGGGTCAGCTTGCGCTGGCCGGCACTGATGGAGTAGCCCTGAGCATCCGGGTTCTTGCGGAAGAACATATCAAACACCAGCGTGGTGTCCTTGAATCCGTGCAGGAACAGGCAGTTTGCCATTGTAAATTCATAAAAATCCACGACCATTGCGGGGTTGTCGTAGTCCTCATCTGGAATATAAGGCACAACCTTGATTTCGTCCATGAATAGTATCCTCTCTTCTTTACACCCGGCAAAGGCTCCTTGCTGTCCCCTGCCGTTCTGACCTGTGGGAAGGTTTGTGCGCCTGCCTGTCTTGACAGTGCGTTTCTATCATGATATCACCAAACGCAGAGCGGTGCAAGCATTTTTGGAAAATCCCGGTCAATTTCCGGTAAGAAAAAGCCGCCCATACACAAACAGCACGGGCGGCTTTCGGAACAAACGTGTTAACCGTTGATAATATTGGGGGTAGCATTCTTCAGCACAACGTCGTGGCTGCCGCCCTCAACGATGGAGGTAGAGGAAACCACGGTCAGCTTTGCTTTCTGCTGCAGCTCCGGGATGGACAGAGCGCCGCAGTTGCACATGGTGCTCTTGACCTTGTACAGAGTGGTCTGCACACCGTCAGCCAGAGGACCGGCATAGGGCACGTAGCTGTCCACGCCTTCCTCAAAGCTCAGCTTGCTGGAACCGCCCAGATCGTAGCGCTGCCAGTTGCGGGCACGGTTGGAGCCTTCGCCCCAGTACTCCTTCATATACTGGCCGTTGATGCGCACCTTATTCGTGGGGCTTTCGTCAAAGCGGGCAAAGTAGCGGCCCAGCATCACAAAATCCGCACCCATGGCCAGTGCCAGCGTGATGTGGTAATCGTGGACGATGCCGCCGTCGGAGCAGATGGGCACGTAGATGCCGGTCTCCTTATAATACTCATCGCGGGCCTTTGCCACCTCGATGACAGCGGTAGCCTGACCACGGCCAATGCCCTTGGTCTCGCGGGTGATGCAGATAGAACCGCCGCCAATGCCGATCTTCACGAAGTCTGCACCAGCCTCGGCCAGGAAGCGGAAGCCCTCGGCATCCACAACGTTGCCTGCGCCCACCTTGACGGTATCGCCGTAGTGCTCACGGATCCAGCCGATGGTGCGGCTCTGCCACTCGGAGTAACCCTCGGAAGAGTCGATGCACAGCACATCCACACCGGCATCCACCAGTGCGGGCACGCGCTCAGCGTAATCGCGGGTGTTGATGCCAGCACCCACCACATAGCTCTTGTTCTTATCCAGCAGTTCGTTGGCGTTCTTCTTGTGGGAGTCGTAGTCCTTACGGAACACCATATACTTCAGGTTGCCCTCGGCATCCACCAGAGGCAGGGTGTTGATCTTGTTATCCCAGATGATGTTGTTGCAGTCGTGCAGGGAGGTGTTCTCCGGTGCAGTGACCAGCTTTTCAATGGGAGTCATGAAGGTGGTGACAGGGGCATCATCCGGGGTGTGGTTGATGCGGTAGTCACGAGATGCAACAATGCCCAGCAGCTTGCCGCTCGGAGTGCCATCGGCAGTGATGGCAATGGTGGAGTGGCCGGTGCGTGCCTTCAGCTCCAGCACATCGTGCAGGGTGGCAGTGGGGGCCAGGTTGGAATCGGACACGACATAACCAGCCTTGAAGCTCTTGACGCGGCGCACCATAGCGGCCTCGTTCTCAATGCTCTGAGAGCCGTAGATGAAGGACACGCCGCCCTGACGGGCCAGTGCAATGGCCAGCTTATCGCCAGAGACCGCCTGCATGATGGCGCTGATCATGGGAATATTCATCTGCAGAGGGCACTCCTCCTCGCCCTTGCGGTACTTGACCAGCGGGGTCTTGAGGCTGACAGCTGTGGGGATATTCTCTGCAGAGGAATAGCCGGGGATCAGCAGATATTCACCGAAAGTGCGGGAAGGTTCTTTATAGAAATAAGCCATGTTCAAACTCCTTTTCTCTTAACGCATCAACATCAATCGGATTCATGTTTGCAACCTATAAATTGATTGTATATACTGTACCACAAAGCCAGCCGGAATACAAACCCCCGCCGCGCCAAACTTTGTAAATGTCCTTTGCAGAAAAACAGGCAAATTGCCCACCAAAATGGCGTAAGGTCATACTTTCCCGCATGAGAAGCCGGTTTTTGCGTGATTTATGGATGCAAAAAAGCTCGTCCAGAACGGACGAGCTTTTTTGCACACGAAGCGGGATACCGCCTGTGCGGCACATGGATCACGACTGTGAAGGAGAACAGCCGGAGGAGGAGAACCTGTGCCCGATATCCCAAAAAACAAGAAGAAAAAGATTTCACACTCAGCAGGGCCGTTTACCCTTGCTGTAACCATATTGTAACTCTTTTGAAACCATTTTGCAATAGGGTTTTGTAATTTTTCTGTAATTTCTTTTGTTAACTTTTTGTAGACACATATAAAACCCCTGCCAGAAAATTTCCGGCAAGGGCTTTGCAGATCATTATTTATTTTCTTAATAGCACTTTTTGCAAGCAGTGAAGCCTTCCGCTTTTGCTTTCGATAATGTAACCTTTTCCGGGTCTTTCATATTGCTGCAGGTAGACTTGCTGTGATATTTTTTGCCGCCGTGCGTTGGGACCCAGACCATCTGCTCCGTCTTTTTGCCGGCAGAAATGGTCTGAACGGCTGCAGTGGACGGCTTGCAGGCCGCAGTCTGTACACTGGCGGCAGATGCCGCCGGGCACAGCAGACTGAAGCACAGTACCAGAACGGCCGCAAGGACTCGGAGATGTTTTTTCATTTGTTTTATCCTCCTTTGGACAACGAGAAGATCCTTCTAATAAAAGAGTACTCCCTGTTCCTCAGAGGATGCAATTCTCAAAATGCGCCGTTTTTTCTGCACGGGTGACGTTTTTTGCATTGCTCGCTTATTTTCAGCTAAAAGCGGCGCAGCGGTTCTCTTGAGAGATCAACAATTTACACGTTTGTCTTTCCCACCTCCAGATAGCACTCAAAGCTGGTCTGGCCGTTGTGCTTTCCGATCACATACCAGCCATCCGCCGAAGGGGCATAAAACACCTCTGCCGTTTCTCCCATCGGGATCTCGCGGTGGTAGTTGATAGAAGCAAAGGTCACGGGGCCTTTGCGCATCACTTCCAGCGGCAGCGCATCGCAGACAAGGTCCAGATAGAATGCGTTGTTCAAATGGCCGTTCAGATCGCACTGGGAATAATGCACCGTCCACTCCCCTGCGCTGGTCAGACCATCCTTGCACTTGTGCAGCTGCAAAGGCAGCTCGTCCTCCACCGTATCGTTCCAGAAATTCTCCACCGTCCAGCCCGGCTCCCGCAGGATACGGCCCTCGGCAAGGCTTGCCACGATCCAGCGGCAGTCCACCATAGCCACCTCTTTGCCCTCGGCATCGGTCAGGGTGGTGATGCGTTTGACCGAACCGTGTTTGCTGACCTGCGCCCGGGAGGTAAGGGTCAGCGTTTCGGCACGCTGCGGCACACGGTCAAATTTCAGGGCCTGCTTGCCCACCAGAAAGGTCACACCGCGATCTTTGAAGAACTGGTCATCCATACCAAAGGCGCGGGCGTGGTCTGTCGAAATCTGCTCCACATAGCGCAGCAGGGCGCTGGGCTTGAGCAGGCTGCGGAAGTCGGCATCTGCGTTCATGACTGTCATGGTCTCGGTGTAAAAGAACTGTTCCATGGTTTTTCCTTTCTATAAAAAGAGACCACTGCACGTTGTTCTGTGCAGCAGCCTCCTTTGCGTTTAATACTGATTGCGGTTGCGCCTGCGGACCTTGCGCCAGATGTTGAAGCAGGCCAGCGCTACCATGGCTGCCAGCAGCGCAAGGAACAGCAGACTGCTGCCACCCTCGTCGTAGCTCTTCATTTCGCTCCACTTCACGTCCAGCTCGCTGTTCACATCGTCGCTCAGGGAAGTGAACACCTTTTCCTTGGCGGCTTTCTCTTCGGACGGATAAGCGATCTCGCTCTCCTTCAGATCCTCGTCCAGCACCTCCCACACATCCTGCATGGGGGTGGTGTAGCCGATGTACTCGGCGTTTGCCTTGCCGATGTCCGTCTCACACATGAAGTTGATGAACATTTCCGCAGCTTCCTGATGTTCACTGGCAGCAGGAATGGTCATGCAGTCCACGGAAAGCACGCTGCCTTCCTCCGGGAACACCCATGCAAGGTCGGGATTATCGTCGATCATGGTGATGGCATCGCCGGAGTAGTACACACCGACGGCTGCCTCGCCGCCGATCATCTTATCAAAGATCTCATCCATGACGTAGGCCTGCACCAGCGGTTTCTGAGCCTTCAGCTCTTCCACCACCTCATCCACCTCTTCAGTGGACTGCGGGTTGATGTTGTGGCCGCTCTTAAAAGCAGCAATGGCGTAGGCATCGCGGCTGTTGTTGAACATCAGGATATTGCCTGCGTACTGCTCGTCCCACAGGTCGGCCCAGCTGGTGGGCGCTTTGTCCACCATGGTGGTGTTATAAATGATGCCGGTGGTGCAGAGCATATAGGGCACGGTGTAGGCATTTTGCGGATCGTAATCCGGATCCACGTATTCCTGATCGATCTTTTTGAAGTTCGGGATATTGTCGTAGTTCAGAGGCTTGAGCATCCCCTCAGCGATCATTTTTGCCACCATGTAATCCGACGGAATGACCACATCGTAGTTGGCAGCACCGGACTTGAGCTTTGCGTACATGGACTCGTTGGAGTCGAAGGTGGTGTAGTTCACCTTGATGCCGGTGAGCTTTTCAAAGGCCGCCACCACGTCCACGCTGTCGTCCGAGCCGTTGGAGATATACTCGCCCCAGTTATAGACATTGATGGCCACGTTCTGGCCCTTGAAGCGGGTCCAGTCGTAATCGTCCGACACCGAGACATCCTCGGTGACCTCAATGGTGCCGGCGGCAAAGGCGGGCATTGCACAGCAGACCGTCATTGCCAGCGCCAGCAGCAAAACAGCAAAACGTTTCATCACATGCCCTCCCCTCTCAGCGCCTTCTGGTCGCGGCGGTAGCTGCGGCTCTCCATTGCGTTGGAGATCAGAATGATGCACAGAATGACCACGAACATGATGGTGGACAGCGCATAGATCTCCGGGCTGACCTTTTTACGGGTCATGGAGTAGATGGCGATGGGCAGCGTTTCCACCGTGCCGCAGTTGAAATAGGAGATCATGAAGTCGTCGATGGAATAGGTCAGGCAGATGAGGAATGCCGACAGGATGGCCGGGCTGATCTCCGGCAGGATGACCTTGAAGAAGGCCTGCTTAGGGTCGCAGCCAAGGTCGAGCGCTGCCTCATACAGCTTGATATCCAATTGCTTGAGCTTGGGCGTGACGTTGAAGATGACATACGGCACATTGAACGCGATATGCGCAATGAGCAGCGTCGGGAAGCCCATGATGGTATCCGGCAGCCAGGAGACACCCCCGGCAAAGCGCTGGTAGGCCACGAACAGCAGCATGAGCGAGATGCCGGTGATGATCTCCGGGTTGACCACCGGGATATAGGTGATATTGGTGACGACAAGGCGGCTCCCACGGCCCATGGACGCAATGCCCAGACTTGCCGCTGTACCCAGCACAGTGGCAATGACCGCAGAGATCAGAGCCACTTCCAGCGAGACCAGCAGCGCATGCAGGATGGAGGAGTTGTGCAGCAGGCTGGAGTACCACTTGAGGGTAAAGCCGGTGAAGAGCGAATAGCCCTTGGACTGGTTGAAGCTGAATACGATCATGTATGCAATGGGCAGGTACATGAAGCAGAAAAACAGCACGATATAGACGCGCTGCATCAGGCGCAGATGTTTCGTTTTCATCAGGACACGCCCTCCATTTCATCTTCATCAAAGCTGGAGGTGAAGCTCATGCACAGCAGCACAATGATCATCAGCACAAGGCTCATGGCAGAACCCACGTTCAGATTGTAGCTGTTGCCAAGGAACTGCATCTCGATCAGATCACCAATGAGCAGGTTGGAGCCGCCGCCCAGCATACGGCTGATAACAAAGGTGGACACCGCCGGGACGAACACCATGGTGATGCCGGTGCTGATGCCGGGCACGCTCATGGGAATGAGCACCCGGAGAAGGGTCTTGGTGGTGGAAGCGCCCAGATCCTGCGCAGCTTCCACCAGGCTCTGGTCGATCTTGGTCATGCTGGTGTACAGCGGCAGGATCATATAGGGCACATAGTTATACACCATGCCCAGCACCACCGCGCCGGAGGTGTTGAGCATGTTATAGGGGCCAAGGCCGAACACGCCCAGAACGGCGTTCACCGGGCCGTTGATGCTGAGCAGGCCCATCCATGCGTAGGTGCGCAGCAGAAAGTTCATCCACATGGGCAGCATGACCAGCATGAGCATGATGTGCTGCTTGTTCACCCGCAGGCGGGAAAGGAAATAGCCCACCGGGAACGCAATGACCAGACAAATGACCGTGGCGATGAGGGCCAGCAGCAGGCTGCGGGCAAACACCGAGCCGTAGCCGCTGATGGAGGTGAGGTTATCCAGCGTGAAAGCTCCGTTTGCATCCGTAAATGCATAGTACACCACGATGATCAAAGGCACCACTGTGAACAGCGTCATCCATACAAAGTACGGATAGGCCAGCTTTTTATCGTAAATCTTCATCATTGCGGCTCACCCCTCTGAACGCGCCATAATGTGGATCTCGTTGGGGCCGATGCGCATACCAATGGTCTCACCGGGGGTGCAGGCGCGGGTGGAATGGATCAGCCATTCGCGGCCCTCGCACTCCACATGCATCTCAAAGTGGACACCCTTGAAGATGACATCGTTCACAACGCCGACAAGCTGGCCTTCCACAGGAGAGACCACCTCGATATCCTCGGGGCGCACCACTACCTGCACGCTCTGCTCGCGGGCAAAGCCGCGGTCCACACAGGGGAAGTCCACGCCGGAGAAGGACACCAGAAAATCCCGGTGCATCACGCCGTCCACGATGTTGGAATCGCCAATGAAGTCTGCAACAAAGGCATTCTTCGGCTCATTGTAAATATCCTCCGGCGTGCCGATCTGCTGCACCTTGCCGCCGTTCATGACCACGACGGTATCGGACATGGTAAGGGCTTCCTCCTGATCGTGGGTAACATAAATAAAGGTAATGTTCATTTCGCGCTGCAGGCGCTTCAGCTCCAGCTGCATCTCCTTGCGCAGCTTGAGGTCCAGTGCGCCAAGGGGTTCGTCCAGCAGAAGGATCTCCGGCTCGTTCACCAGACTGCGGGCGATGGCCACGCGCTGCTGCTGGCCGCCGGACATCTGGCTGATGCTGCGGCGCTCGAAGCCTTTCAGGCCAACAACTTCCAGCATGTTGCGCACCTTGCGGCGGATGGTCTCTTCGTCCATCTTTTTGAGCCGCAGACCGAAGGCCACGTTCTCGAACACGTTCAGGTGCGGGAACAGTGCGTATTTCTGAAAAACGGTGTTCACCGGGCGCTTATAGGGCGGCACGCCGGTAATGTCCTCACCTTTCAGCAGCACTTTGCCGGAATTGGGTTCCAGAAAACCTGCGATCAGACGCAGGGTGGTGGTTTTGCCGCAGCCGGAAGGGCCCAGCAGCGTTACGAACTCTTTGTCATGGATGTCGAGGTTCAGCCCATCCAGAATGCGCTGACCGTCAAATTCCACTACGATATCCCGCAGTGAAACGATCACCGAGTTGTCCATTTTTTTACTTTATCCTCCTTGTAACTCAGATACGAAAAAAGACAGGGCCATGCCCCATCTCTCGTACCAGGGCGACCCAGCCCCGCACAACATCCATGACGACCGGAGAACCTGCAAAAGCAGGCTCTTATATTGCGCAGTTATTCTGCCCTGTCTCGTCTATCTTAATCAATCTTTGCTGAAATGTCAATCACTCTGCCGATGTTTGCCGAAGCTTTACACGCCGCAACAAAAAAACATGCGCCGCAGCGGGCTTTCCGCATACGGCGCACAAAGGTTTTTATTCAGCTTTTAAGGCAGCGGCCGTTATCAGAAGGGCCTGCACAGTGTCAAGGTCAACCGCATAGACGGAACTGTCCCCCTCCACCATCATCCAGCAGCCGTCTGCATTTTCGGCGTAGTGGAGGGTCACGGTCCCATTGGCAGAGACGGCCCGCACCGTTGCAAGCGGTGCATCAAAGCCATAGGCCGAAGGGTCGGCATCCGTGATTTGTGCGGTCACATAGCCTGCCAGAGCAGAGAGGATGCTCTGCACCTTGCTGTCGTCCAGATCGGCAGAGGGTTCATCGGCCAGCCGCCACACGGTCTGATAGGTGGTGGAATCGGCCGCACTTTCCGAGGAATCGCTCTCCGCTTCCGCAGGCTCAGAGACTGCATTCAGTGCAAGGGTGCCGCTGCCCGTCGTAATGGAAACACTTTCCAGCGCGGAGGCCGTCAGTCCCGCCGGGTTGAACGCGCCAAAAAGGTCCGCTTCGGTCAGCTCAAAGCAGGCCGCCTTGTTGCCAGAAACGGTGTACACGGCATCGTCCCCTGCCTTCTGCACGTACAGATCTCCTGTGACCGGGTTCTCGGTGCCAAAGGCAAAGGTGTTCGTCTCGCCTGCCGCCGTCACTGTGACCGTAACAGCCGGGTCGGCAAGGCCGTAGTCCTCGCCGGGCTGAGCCGTGAGCTGACGCTTGGCGTTCAGGGATGCCAGCGCCGTGACCATGGTATTGCAGGCAGATGCATCCAGATGATAGTCCGGGTCATCCGCCAGCGTCCAGCTGCCGGAATCGTAATTTAGGGTAAGCGTTTCGCCGCCATAGGCATACCGGATGCTGGTCACGTCGCCCGCCGCAAAAGAAGAAAGCAGGATGCTGCCCTCTGCGGCGGCGCTGGAAGCAGCTTCTTCTGCGGCATTGCTGCGGCTGACAAACCACAGCAGCCCGCCCAGCACAAGCACCAGCACCAGAAGCACCGCAAGGGTGCGCTGTTTTGTTTTCATGGCAGTGCCCCCTTACCTGCGGCGGCGCAGCAGCACCTCCACAGCACCTGCAATGAGCACTGCTGCGGGCAGCACGAATACGAACACCATGCCCAGCGTCATGGATGCGGAAGCCGGGACCGTGATGGGTGCAGCTTCCAGTGCTTTGGTGTCGATGAGCAGGCTCTGCCCTACCAGCGAAGCGGCACAGCCCTGCAGGAAGGTCAGGTTGCCCGGAATGGACTGGTACACCTGCTCGTTGTCCATGTTGGGGCAGCCGATCCAGATCACCTCGGCACCGGTGGATTCATTGCGCGCCCATACGGCCAGCGAGAACGGGCCGTCGGTATCGCCGGCCTCCTTTGCGGAAGAAGAGCTGGAATCAAAGTCCTGCTTGCTGTAGGCATCCTCGGTGGTATACAGCAGCGGTTCCGCCGTCACATCGTCTGTCTCGGTAATGGTAATGCCCTGTGCCACCGAGAGCATCACATGGGTGCTCTGATTCACGCCGTCCAGCGCGGTGCTTTCGTCGGCGGCCGCGTAGTCCGGGAACAGCGAGTACGGGTAGCCGTACAGCGCGTGGCCCGCATCGCCCTCCACCACAAGGCCCGGCTCACGCGCAAGGCCGAACTGTGCCATCACTGCATCCAGATTGGGCGTTTCGGTATAGCCGCTGGTGGTCAGCAGCACCTTGCCGCCGTTTTCCAGATAGGCCTGCAGCTGCGCGATCTCATCCACAAGGCCGTCAGCTGCAAAATCCGAAGCGGGGTCGCTGATGATGAGCAGATCACAGTCCTCCGGAATGGTGCCGGTGAGCAGATCCAGCGGCTGGGCATCGATATTCTGCGCCTTGAGCGCCTCGGTCAGCGAGGAGGTAAGCGCCTGCTCGCCGTGGTTGGTGGTGTAGTAGGCATGACTTTCTGCTGCGGCAGTCAGCTTGTAGATGGCAGAGCTGATCTGCTTTTCGCCGCCAAAGGTCACGTTGGCAGCGCCGGTGGTGTAGTAATCGGAGTAATCGTACTCGTAAAGTTCGGCGGCGTTCAGCACTTCGCTGTTCTCACCGCTGACCACGATCAGGCTGCCGGTGGATGCATTCTCTGCACCGTACTGCGCTGCAAAGGTCGGGTAAAGCGCCGGGTCCTTCTGCTCCCAGTGGAAGTGACCGCTCTCGGCGGCGTAGTGATCCAGCAGCTTGGTGATAATGGCATCCTCGCTGCCGGTCTCACAGAGATAATAAACGGTCACGTCCTGATCCAGGCTCTGCATCAGCTGCCTGGAGCTGTCGCCCAGCGTGTACATTTTGGCGGCAGAGAGGTCGAACTCGGTGTATTTTTTCGGGATGGCCCCCACCAGCAGATTGATCAGCACGGCCAACACGATGGCTGCTGCCAGAATGGCCGTGGAGTACAGCCCATTGCGGAACACCTTGCCGTTTGCGGAGGAAGAAAATTTGAAATTTTTCATGTTGTTCCCCTCCTCTCAGTTCCAGCGGCGCTTTTCCAGCCCCTGCGCCGTGAAGAACAAAAACAGCATGGTCACGGTCAGGTAGTACACCAGCGTCGGGATGGAAAAGCTGTTGTTGACAAACTCTTCAAACGGCGTGAACAGGCACAGCCCGCTGAGCACCGCGCTGAACGCTTCGGTCAGCCAGCTGCTCTGCAGCAGGAACAGTGCCGTCAGCACCACACAGCAGCCCGCAAAGGTCAGGCAGCCCAGCGTAAAGCTGCGGGTACGCAGGCCTGCCACCACACTGAGCACTGCCGCAATGGCGGTGAACAGGGCCAGCGCCACTGCGCTGCCTGCGGTGAACATGCTGCGCAGGCTGGGCATCATGTAGGCCAGCAGCAGTGCGGCAACACCTGCCACCGCAGCAATGATCTGATTCTCGGTCAGGCTGGAAAGAAACACGCCAATGGCAATGGCGGCGCAGCCCATGAGATAATAGCACAGCAGCGCGGCCAAGTTTGCCAGCGTGGCCGTGCCGGTGGCACCCAGTGCGGCCAGTACAAGGATCATGACCGCATCGGCAAGGCACGGCAGTGCAAAGATGACGCACAGGGCAAAGAATTTGCCCAGCACGATCTCCCACACAGACACCGGGCTGGTAAGCAGCAGCTGATCGGTGCGGGTGCGGCGTTCCTCTGCAAAGGAGCGCATGGTGAGCACCGGGATATACAAAAGCAGCACAAACGTGGTGCGGTAAAGCGTGTAATAGCCAAAATCCGTCAGGCCGTAGCCCAGATTCAGGGCAACAAAATAGATGGCCGTTGCCGCCAGCATAAAGGCGGTGAGCACATAGCCGATCATGCCATGAAAGCTGCTGCGGACTTCGCGTTTGAAAATGGCGATCATTCCGTTTTCTCCTCCCCTTCATCCGATGGTGTTTCAGACTCGTTTTCGGTCAGTGCAAGGAACACTTCCTCCAACGTCCTGTTTTCCGCTGCCAGCGCCAGCACCGTGCATCCGGCCTGCGAAAGGGCGCGGGACACCTCGGCGCGGCGGTCAGAAGCATCGACACTTTCTGCGGTAAAGGTCACCTGTCCGTCGGCCTCGGATTCGATCTCCACCTTGCGGATGCCCGGAATGGAGCCGACTGTTTTCAGCACGGTCTTCCCCCCGCCCAGAACGGTAGCGCGCAGACGGCTGCCGGGGTTCAGCTTTTCGGCCAGCTGTTCCGGCGCACCCACCGCCACCAGATGTCCCTTGGAAAGGATCAGTACCTGACTGCACACTGCCTGCACCTCGCTGAGGATGTGGCTGGACAGGATGACCGTGTGGCTTTTCCCCAGCTCCCGGATCAGTCTGCGGATCTCGATGACCTGTGCAGGGTCAAGGCCCACGGTAGGCTCGTCCAGAATGATGAGCTGCGGCGCGCCCAGCAGTGCCTGCGCAATGCCCACGCGCTGGCGGTAGCCCTTGGACAGACTGCGGATGAGCCGGGGCAGCACCTCTTCCAACCCGGTGCGGCGGGCAGCTTTGCGCACCTGTTCTTTGCGGTCGGCCTTCTTTTTGATGCCTTTCAGCTCTGCAGCAAAATCCAGATATTCCTGCACCGTCATTTCCGGGTAGAGCGGCGGCTGCTCGGGCAGATAGCCCACACAGGCCTTGGCCTGCTGGGCCTGCTCCGGCAGGCTGAAGCCCGCCACCTTCACTTCACCGGAGGTGGCGGCAAGGTAGCCGGTGAGGATATTCATGATCGTGGATTTGCCCGCGCCGTTGGGGCCGAGCAGGCCGAAGATCTGGCCGTCGCCCACCGTAAAGGACAAATCTTCAATGGCAGGGTGCGTGCCATACTTTTTGCTCAGATGCGATACTTCGATCACAGCAAACGCTCCTTTTTCATCTAGTTCAATGCTGGTATATTTTAGACGGAAAATGTGTAAAAATTAAGACAATCCTGTGGTGGGATGCAAAAAGAATTCTTAAGAATGATTAAGGCCGCCCTTTCATATGCCAAAAAGGCAGCAAAAAAGCACCGTTTCCCAAAGGAAACGGTGCTCATAAAACCATAATTACTTACGGCCGAAACGCTTGTTGAAGCGCTCAACACGTCCGCCGGTGTCAACCAGCTTCTGCTTGCCAGTGTAGAAAGGATGGCACTTGGAGCAAACTTCGACGTGGATCTCAGGCTTGGTGGAACGGGTCTTGATGACGTTGCCGCATGCGCAGGTGATGGTGCAGTCAACGTAGTTCGGATGGATACCCTGTTTCATTCTTTTCACCTCATTTCTGGTTCTGACTTATTGGGGCCATATTATGAATGTATGTGCCCATCACAACCTTCAATATCGGCTACCCCGTCGAGCGGCCTTGGAAACGATTGCCTTACTATTATAGCACGATTCTGAAAGAATGCAAGAGGGAAAATAAAGTTTTTAGCATACAAAAAGTCCCCTGCACTTTCATGCAGAGGACTTTAACGGTTTTACCTTACGCCGTCAGGCCATCAGTGGATGAACACAGGACCCAGCGGGTTGGTGATGGGGCTGACGTAGCCGCCCAGCAGCTTGGGGATCGCCAGGCTGATGTCGGGCACGAAGGTCAGCAGCAGCAGTGCAATGAACATGCACAGATAGAACGGCAGGGTCGCCTTGACGACCTTTTCCATCGGGCGCTTTGCAACGGCAGAGCCGATGAACAGCACAGCGCCGACAGGAGGAGTCAGCAGGCCGATGCCGCAGTTCAGAACCACGATGATACCGAACTGGATGGGATCGATGCCGATGGAGGTTGCGATGGGCAGCAGGATGGGAGTAGCGATCAGGATGATGGGAGCCATATCCATGATGCAGCCCAGAACCAAGATGATCAGGTCGATCAGCAGAGCGATGATGTAGGGGTTATCGGTGACACTGGTGATGGCATTTGCAGCCAGATCCGGCACATGCAGCATGGTCAGGCAGTTGCCGAAGACTGCAGAGGTGGCGATCAGGATCAGCACGATGGACAGAGTGTTCACGCACTCATCCAGCGCATGCCAGACACCCTTCCAGTCCAGACCCTTGTAGACGAACACCGACACGAACAGAGAGTAGATAACTGCAATAGCTGCAGACTCGGTAGCGGTGAACACACCGCCAACAACGCCGAACACAACGATGACAACAGCGGCCAGTGCCCAGATGGAAGTGCCCAGCTGCTTAACGAAGCCCTTGATGCTGAACGGAGAGCCCTTGGGGTAATTTTCCTTGACCGAGATGATGTAGGAACCGATCATCAGGACGATGGCCAGCAGAGCGCCGGGCAGATAACCTGCCAGGAACAGGCTACCGACCGAGATGCCGCCGGCAGTGGTGGCATAAATGACCATGTTGTGGCTCGGAGGAACCAGCAGACCCTCGCAGGAGGAGGTGATGGTAACAGCAGTGGAGAAGTCGGCATCGTAGCCCTGATCGACCATCATGGGGATCATGATGGAGCCGATGGAAGCGGTATCTGCAGATGCAGAGCCGGAAATACCACCGAAGAAGTAGGAAGCAACGATGTTGACCATTGCCATGCCGCCGCGCATCCAGCCCACGCAGGCATCAGCCAGAGCGATCAGCTTTTCAGAAATGCCGCCGGAGCCCATGAGCACGCCCATGGTGATGAAGAACGGCACGGCCATCAGGCTGAAGGAAGAAATGCCCTTGACCATCAGACGGCAGACATCGGTCAGTGCCTGACCCTGCACCATCATGCACAGCACGCTGGAAAGGCCAACGGCGTATGCAATGGGGAAACGCAGGAAGATCATTACAAAGAAGCTGACAAGAAGGACAATGATTGCCAGTGTCTGAACTGTCATATTACACTTCCTCCTTTACAAAAATGCTCTTGATGTGGTTGTACAGTGCCTCGATCTCGAAGATGATCATAGCAACACCGGCCAGCGGCACCGGGAAGTACATCCAGAAGCGGCTCAGCCAGGGCATGGACACGTAGAAGCCGCGGCCGCCCAGAGTGGTGGCATAGTTCCAGCCGACCACCATCATGATGACACCCAGAATGCACACGGCAAGATCGGCCAGAATATCCAGCACCTTGACGGCGGTTTTGGGCAGATACACGTCAAACGCAGTCATGCGGATATGGGCACCGCGGCGGATGGCCAGAGCAGCACTCAGCACGGCCATGTAGCTCATGCAGGTCAGCACAACTTCTTCCGACCATGCCGGGTCCGGGATGAACGAGACGTAACGACCGATGACCGACATGGTAGTGATGAGGATATCTGCGATCAGCAGCAGCTTGCAGATAAACAGGACCACTTTGTAGGTGATGTCGTACGCCGGCTTGATCTTATCCAGAGTGGTAAAGATTTTCGGCATATGAATTCCTCCATATAAAAAACCCGGCAGGTCTGCGGGCGTATCCCGTAGTCCCCCGCCGGGCTATGTACTATTTCAGAACCGGAAAGGCTTTTTCAATTATGCCTTCATGTCCAGCAGCTGCTGATACAGCTCAGCCTGATCGGAGGTGTTCTCGCTGATGACCTTAGCGCAGGCCTCCTGCCAGGGTGCCTTGTCGTCAACATCCACAACGTTGCAGCCGGAGCTTCTCAGCTCCTCCAGAACCTTGTTCTCAGCGGTCTCGGACAGGTCTGCATTGAAGGCCTGCGTATCAGCACCAGCCTCCATGATGGCAGCCTGCTGGTTCTCAGTCAGCTTGCCCCATGCGTTATCGGTGATAACAGCCTGAATAGCGCCCAGAGTGTGGCCGTCCAGGATCAGGTTGTTGGCAACCTCGGGGAATGCATTGGACTTGTAGTTTGCGATGGGCTGCTCAGCACCATCCACAACGCCGGTCTGCAGTGCGCTGTACAGCTCACCGAAGGAAACGACGGTGGGGTTAGCGCCCAGACCCTCGACCATGCCGTTCATAACGGGGTCGTTGGACACGCGCAGCTTCAGGCCCTTGAAATCAGCGATGCCGGAGACCGGGTTGACCGTGAAGAAGTGACGGAAGCCCTCTTCGCCGTAGAAGACACCACGAACGGGCAGGCCCAGCTCCTGAGGCTCGTTCAGGAACTCAGGTGCCAGATCGCTGTTGGCGAAGTTCCAGAAGTGTGCGCGGTTCTCGAAGGTGAAGGGGATGGACAGCAGCTTGGACTTGTTGCAGCCGTAGCTGGTCAGTGCGAAAGCGGAGATACGGCTCATATCGATGGAGGTAGAACCGCCCAGAATTGCGTCCAGAACGTCGTTCTCAGAACCCAGAACACCGGAAGCCTGCACATCGATGACGACGGAGCCGCCGGTCAGCTCCTCGACCTTCTCCTTGAAGTGGGTAGCGGTCTGGCCAACGATGGTATCCAGCGGGTTGACCTCGGCGTAGACCAGAGTCACCTTGGGATCGTTTGCAGCAGCAGTAGCATCACCAGCAGCAGAAGCTGCGGTGGAAGAAGCTGCGGTAGCGGTGGAAGCAGCAGAATTGCTGGAGCCACCACATGCGGTCAGAGCCAGAGCAGCGGCGGAAACACCGGCTGCTGCCAGAAAGCTGCGACGAGTGATCTTTTTCATAATAAATCGTCCTCCTTAAATCTCCCGAACGGCCCGGTCTGCACAGGACCCGCATGCCGTTCATTTACTGTACACACTTTAGCAAATTTTTTTAAACGAAACAAGGGCTTTCAAAAAATGTCCTGCTTTTTGAAAAAATATCAGAATTTCTTTTGTGAAAACTGCCAAGTGCTTTACTTTTTGTTTGTGCATCTTCGCCTAACAGATGGATACATTTCTGTATTCCAGATAGAAGCAAAGCGCTGGATGCCCTTTCCTTTTGGGTTCAGAGCACACAGCGCTTTGCCGGTTCTTTATTCTGTTTTCCTGATTTCTTTGCCCATCTTTTCCGGGCTTTGCTGTGGAGCTTATGCCTGCCGGATGCGGGCGATCAATTCGCCCTGCTGGGCAAACCGATCATACATCGGCTGCACAGCAGCACGGAACCTTGCCTTTTCTTCTTCGTCCAGCTCCGTCACCTCAATGCCTGCTGCACGCAGATCACTTTCCGATTCCGCCTCCTGCTGCGCCCAGATCCTGCGCTCCACCTTGGCGCTCTCCCGGGCACACAGGCGGATGATCTCCGGGTAGCGCTCGTCCAGTGCGGCCAGTTTTTCCATCACAGCAGGGCTTGCAAGCTGCACCTCCGGCACGCGGGTGTGCTCGTCCTTTAAAAAGTAAGGTGCCACCTCGTAGTGACCCATGGCTTCGTAGCTGGGCCAGTTGTTCTCTGCGCCGTCGATCTCACCGTTGTGCAGGGCGGCATACACCTTGCTGTACACCACCTTTACCGGCTTTGCGCCGAGGTCGGTGATCATTTCGCTCATCATGTCCGATTCCTGCACGCGGATGGTCAGGCCCTGCAGATCTGCAAGGCCTGTCACCTTCTGCCGGGTGTAGATGCTGCGCACACCGGCATCGAACCAGGAAAGGCCGGTCAGCTCCAGCGACTGCAGCATGGAAAGGAATTCGTCGCCGATGGAGCCGTCCAACACCCGCCACATCTGGTCGGCATCGGTATAAAGATACGGAAGCTGCAAAACGCTCAGCGCCGGTTCATACTCAGCCAGCTGGCTGAGGGACACACGGGAGAAATCAATGCCGCCGAACTGCATCTGCTGGATCACGCTCTGCTCCGCGCCCAGTTCTCCCCCGCTGTACACCAGCACTTTCACGCGGCCATCGGTGCGCTGGGCCACAAGATCCGCAAAGGCCAGCGCCGCCTGCGTAGTAGGATAATCCTCCGGCTGGTTCTCCGCATAGCGCAGGACCAGTTCCGCCCCCTGTTGCTCCTGCACCGGCTGATGGCCGCAGCCCGCCACCGGCAGTGCCAGCACGGCTGCGCCAAACAGGGCGGTCAGCATCTGACGGCGGGTCACAGGCGGGCCTCCCGTGCAGCCTTGGCCGCTTCCCTGCGGTACTGGGTGGGGGTCATGCCGGTGCGTTTTTTAAAGGTGCGGGCAAAATAGCTGGAATCCTCGTAGCCCACCATGGAAGCCACCTCTGCTGCCGAACGGAACGGGTCGGTGAGCAGCTCCTTGGCAGCGTTGATACGCAGTTCGGTCAGGCAGTCCAGAAAGTTCATCTTCTGGTACTTCTTGAACTGGGCCGAGAGATACGCCGGGCTGATATGCAGGATCTCGCTCACACTGTCCAGCGAGAGGTCGAACATATAGTTATCCTCCATATACTTGCGCACATGGGCCATGACCAGTGCATTGCGGTCGTTCTCCCCTGCTTCGGCAGCTTCATCCTCCGGGTCAGCTTCCGGCTCCGGTTCCACCGGAGCCAGCTCTGCAAGGCGGCGGCCCGCCTCGATCTGACGGATGGCCTTGCGGATGGAAGCTTCCACTTCGTCCGGGTTCACCGGCTTGAGCAGATAATCGCAGGCACCCAGATGCATGGCCTCGTGGGCGTACTGGAACAGACTGTAGGCCGTAACAAAGATCACCTTGCACTCCGGGCGCTGTTCCAGCACGGCGCGGGCTGCATCCAGACCGTTCATACCGGGCATCTCAATGTCCATCAGGATCAGGTCTGCGCCCCACAGCACCGCCGTATCCGCTGCCTTGCGGCCGTTCTCGGCAGTCTCGATGGTCACTTCGTGCTCAAAGCGGCGGGCCACGATGTCCGCCAGCGTTTCCCGTTCCAGCGCTTCATCATCCGCGATCAACAGACGAATCATTCCTCAAACTCCTCCTCATTCTCCACCAATGGCAGGTACAGCACCACCGCTGTACCGCGTCCCGGATGGGACCGTATCACAAAGCGGCTGTTCCGATCCAGCAGACGCAGGCGGGCCGCAACATTATAAATGCCGATATGCTCCCAGCGCTCACCGGGCTGACTGAGCGCCCCGCGCAGCTGTCGTAATCGATCCGGCTGGATGCCCACGCCGTTATCCACCACGCGGATGCACAGCATTCCCTTCTCCCGCAGAGGGTTCACGCGGATGCGCACCACACCGCCCTCCTCTTTGGGGCAGATGCCGTGCTTGAAGGCATTTTCCACGATGGGCTGCAAAATAAAGGACGGCACCATGGTCTCGGTAAGATCCAGCGAATCAGAAAAGCGCCACTCCATACGCACCCGCTCACCAAAGCGGACATGGTAGATGGAGTAATATTCATCCACGATGCGCACCTCACGGGAGAGCGGCACCTGTTCATCGTTGCTCATCAGGCTGTAGCGCAGCAGGTGCGAAAGCGCCATGATGAGCGCCTGCGTGCGGTAGGCCGTCTCGGTACCGGCGGTCTGCTGGATCACATTCAGGGTGTTGAACAGAAAGTGCGGATCGATCTGGCTGCGCAGCTGCTGCAGCCGGCTGCGCTCCATGCGGTTCTGCAACTCCAGTGCTTCGGTCTTCTGGCGGTGCAGCTCCCGCTCGATCTCGTTTTTCTCCTGCAGGGTGGTCACCTGCTGGGCCATGGAGTGCTTCATGATGTTGAAGGACTCGGCCAGCTGAGCGATCTCCGGCTGCTTGGGCAGCGGGATGTCCGGGGTGTCGAACTCACTTTTGCCAATGGCGCGGGAGGCAGCGATCATCTGCTGCACCGGCGTGAGCAGACGCATGACCATCAAACCGGTAACGCAGCCCAGCGCCACGCACAGCGCCACCACCACCGTCTGCAGCATGGTGATGCGCTCGTTCAGGGCCGAGATGGTGGTGTAGGTGGTCTGGGAATCCTGAATGGCGGTTTCCAGCAATTGCAGGGTGTACTGGCTCAGGTAATCGCCGCAGGGCACCACCTTTGCATAATACAGCTGGGAAGCTGCGGCATCGTTGCCGCTGAGCAGGTCGTTTTCCAGCTCATCCAGCAGGCCGGTGTAGGTCTGATAGACCGTATCCACTGCGCTGTAGAGCACCCACTGCTCATCGCTGACGCTTTCCAGACTGTTCAGGCTGGTACCGATGCGCCAGAGCCATGCGTTGCAGGTGGAAGATGCCGACTGCAGCCGGTCAATGATCTCCTCCGGCTCGCTGTTCTCCCAGCGGTAGTTCTCCAGCACGGAAATAGAGCTTTCCACACCGCCCTGAAAGCGGCTGATGGCGTTGAAGCAGCCCATCTGCGCGTCCTGTACTGCCTGCACTGCTCTGGACTGGTAGCCATTGAGCGTGAGCTGCATGGCAAAGGCCGCAAAAAATGCTGCCAGACACAAGCCCATGCGCTGCTTGAGGGTGATCTGCCGCTTGCGGTGCTGCAAAGCCTGCCGCCTCCTTTCGTTTGGTAACGATTTATTGTACCACGCTTTGGGCCGGATTGGCAAGGTTTGCATGTTTTTCTCTTGCCTAAACCGCACAATTGTGGTACGATGCCTATAAATATAAAGGAGGCGACTTTATGTCCCAGACCATCTCCGTTTCCACCACCATGGGTGAGCAGGGCTTCCGCGATTTTGCCGTGTTCGACGCATTCCATCACCGCAAAGCATGGCTGCGTCCCACTGTTTTTGCCGCCATCATGCTGGCTTTTGCCGCCGTCTGCCTTTCGCAGCTGGGCAAGCGCCCGGGTGCCGGGCTGCTGGCTGCTGTGCTTGCCATTGTGGGCATCGGCCTGCCGGTGAGCTACTTTTACTCGTTCTTTCGCAGCGTTTCCCGGCAGATCAAACAGATGCACCTGCCGCGTGCCTTCTATCGTGTGGAGCTGGCCGACACCGGCATTGCTGTGTGGATGTACGGCCAGCAGGACAAGCCCGAACCCACCAGCCGCCACGCATGGGACAGCTTTTACTGCGCCTACCGCACGGACAATGCAGTGTACCTCTACGTAGAAAAAGAGAAAGCTTACTTACTGAACGACCGCATGGAAGTGGTGTGGAAGTTTCTGGCCGGCATCCTGCCCAAAGAAAAGCTGCACGACTGCAGAAAAGGCTAAACCCAAAAACATGCACACGCAAAAAAAAGAACTGCTGACATTTCGTTCAGCAGTTCTTTTCTTTTATAAAGACCCACGCTGCGGCAAAGCAACGCGCAGCGTGGGTGCGAAGATAGCTTATGTTATTGCGTCAGCCGATCAGCGGGCAAGCGTATACTTGTGCAGGGTCTTGCGCACAGCGCCGGGGCCCGCAAACAGCTCCTTGGCCATTGCCTCGATCTTCTCGCCCAGATCAACAGCGTACAGATCCACGCCGAACACGTCAACACGGCTGTACAGCTTCTTCAGGCAGCTGAAGTCCTGCTCGCCTTCCTTGACCTCCAGCGGAGCCACGATGGCCTGCAGCTCAGCCAGCAGCGGATCGGTGGAAGGCTCAAAGGCCTGACCGTTGTCATCGATGCCCTTCAGGTAGCGGGCGTAGCCTGCCAGCACCAGCGGGATCAGGATCAGGTTGCTCTTGTCCAGACCGCGTGCCTCGTAGGCCTTGATGGTCTCACCAAAGCGGATGGCCAGCTTCTGGGAGGTATCGGTTGCGATACGCTGGGGAGCATCCGGCATGAAAGGGTTGGGCAGGCGGCGGTTGATGACAGCGCCGATGAACTCGTAGGGGTTCAGAACGCCGGGATCGACCACGACAGGCATAGCCTCGATGTAGCCGATCTTCTGGATGAAGGCACGCAGGTCTTCATCGGCCATCTCGGCGGAGATGAGGGTGTAGCCCAGCATGCAGCCATAGATGGACATGGCAGTGTGCAGCGGGTTCAGGCAGGTGCACACCTTCATCTTCTCGATCTTGTCCACGGTCTCGCGGTCGCAGTACAGCACACCGCCCAGCTCCAGCGGAGGACGGCCATTGGTGTAGTGATCCTCGATGCACAGGTACTGGGTCTCCTCGGCGTTGACGAAGGGAGCGGTGAAGGTGTGCTTCTCGGTGACAATGGTGTAGTTGTCCTCAAAGCCGTCGTCGGCCAGCATCTGCTGGACCTTGGCATCCGGGCGCGGGGTGATCTTGTCGATCATGCTCCACGGGAAGGTGATCTTGGTCTCGTCCTGCACATAGGCCAGGAACTCGGCGGGCACCAGACCCTGCTCCACCCACTTGGCAGCATAGGCGTGGACAGCGTTCTTGACCTTATCGCCGTTGTGGGAGCAGTTATCCATGCTCTGGACGGTCAGGGGCAGCTTGCCGGCCTTGAAGCGCTCGTACAGCAAAGCAGTGACCTTGCCCATGGCCAGCACGGGGGTCAGGCCGCGCTCCAGATCAGCAGGAGCAACGCCGTAGCCCTTCTCAGTGATGGTGAAGGAGATCATCTGCAGGCTGGGGTTCTGGAAGATCTCCACCAGACGTGCCCAGTCCTCGCCGAAGGAGTAGTCAGCCTTCAGGCTCTCGGTAACGGAAGCCACCACCTTCTTCTCGATCTCGCCGGTGGACTTCAGGCAGACCAGCAGGCTCATATTGTCGTAGGGACGATAAGCCTTGTCGATGATCTCGTAGTCAAAGCTCTCGGCTACGATGACACCGCGGTCATACTTGCCGGTGTTCAGCGCATCGTTCAGGATGGCAGCCGGGAATGCACGGAAGATATTGCCTGCGCCGAAGTGCACCCAGGTGGGTTCAGCGTGGGTCTTGGCCTTGACAGCCTCGATATCGAATTTGGGCAGCTCATAGCCCTTCTCTGCCCACTCGGCGGACAGATTGCCGTTTTTGATCTCAGACAGCTTCATATTTATCAGCCCTTCTTTTTCTCTTCATCCAGACGATCCAGCAGATCCCAGACACCCAGCATGTACTGAACGCCCAGAGCACGGTCATACTTGCCGTAACCGGGGCGGCAGCTGCCGGGGCCTTCCTCCCACAGCTGACGGCCATGGTCGGGACGGATGTAGCCCTCAAAGCCGCAGTCATGGTAAGCACGCAGCACCTCGATGATGCCGGTCTCGCCGCAGCAGTCGCGGTGAGCAGCCTCGGAGAAGTCGCCGTTGGGGAAGTGGTGGATGTTGCGGATGTGACCAAAGGCAATGCGGTCGCAGTGCTTGCGCACGATCTCGGCACAGTTGTTGTTGGGGTTTGCGTTCAGGCTGCCGGTGCACAGGGTCAGGCAGTTGTACGGATCATCCACCATGCTCAGGAAGCGGTCGATGCTCTCAGCATCCACCAGCAGACGGGGCAGGCCGAAGATATCCCAAGGGGGATCATCCTGATGGATAGCCATTTTGATGCCGCACTCATGGCAGGTGGGCATCAGTGCTTCCAGGAAGTACTTCAGGTTTTCCCACAGCTTTTCCTTGGTGACAGGGGCGTAAGCCTTGAACAGCTCGTCCAGCTTTGCCATGCGCTCCGGCTCCCAGCCGGGGAAGGTCATGTTATACTTCTCAGTGAAGGACATGATGTACTCAGCCATAGCCTTGTAATCGCCCTTGATCTTGTCCTTCTCATAGAACAGTGCAGTGGAGCCGTCGCCCACGGGGTGGAACAGATCGGTACGGGTCCAGTCGAACACCGGCATGAAGTTGTAGCAGATGACCTTGACACCGAACTTGGACAGATTGCGGATGCACTGCTTGTAGTTCTCGATGTACTTGTCGCGGGTGGGCAGGCCGATCTTGATGTCATCGTGAACGTTGACCGACTCGACCACGTCCATGTCGAAGCCGTAAGCGTGGATCTGATCGGCTACCTTCTGGATCTCGTCGATCTCCCAGATCTCGCCGGGCATCTTATCGTGCAGCGCCCAGACGATGCTGGTCACGCCGGGGATCTGCTTGATGTCGCTCAGGCTGATGGGATCGTTGCCCTCGCCATACCAGCGCCAACCCATTTTCATAGGCATAGGAAAATCCTCCTGTTTTATATTTTCTGCTTTGCATTTTCCGCGCAGCCGTGTGCCGCGCTCTTGTACTTATATTCTAGTATATCAGTTGCGTTTTTTCAATGGTCGCTTTGCCGGTTTTTAATGTTTCTTCTTGTATACTTTAGACAAAAAGAACAAAAATCCGTCGGACATCACCCGCCCGACGGATTTTTACACGATTCAAAATGCCGGTTTCAGCGTTTCAGCTTCTGCCGGATGGACGGAGCCAGCACATCCTTGAAATATTCAAAGGTGTCCAATTCCAGAATGGCAGAGCCTGTCAGATAAACGCCCAGACCAACCACCACCTGAATGATCACCGTCAGCAGATCCGGCAGGTGCAGAAAAATGACCAGATACATGCACAGGCCCGCGCCCGCCGCCAGCAGCAGGGTCGGCAGGATATCACGCATCTGTTCCAGATAGCCATAGTCGATCAGCTTTTTGCTGGGCTGTGCATCCAGGATCTGGGTCACGACATTCGTGATCAGCACACCATATGCAATGGCCTCGACGCTGATACGGAATGTTGCCAGCAGAAGAAGGATGCACACCGCTTCGTTCATAAGCTGACGCTTCAGGTAAAGATCGCTGCGGCCCACTGCCTTGGCTGCATTCAGGTTTGCCGTGATGATCGGCCAGCATATATAGCTCAGGCAGAACACCCTGAGGAACAGCACGCAGGGCAGCCACTTCTCGGTGAGGATCAGGCGCACCAGCGGTTCGGCACAGAATGCAGTGCTCATCATCACCGGCGCAATAATATAGGTACAGGTCTTGATGGAGCGGCGGGTCATGTTCTTGACCTGCGCACGGTCATCCTGCAGTGAGGACATGACCGGGAACAAAACGCTCTCAATGGAAGTATCCACGCTTGACGCGATATTATAGGTCAGGTTATCGCCCTGATTGTAATACGCCAGATCCGCCGAAGTGTACATCTTGCCGATGATCAGACTGCGCAGGTTGTTGTAGATGACGCTGCTCAGCGACGAGGCCAGCAGCTTCCAGCCATAAGAGAGCAGCCCTTTCAAGTGCTGCCACGAAAACTCCATCTTAGGCCGCCAGGAGGACAGCTTCCACAGCACCAGCGTGTCCACCGTGATATTGGATACCTGCTGCACCACCAGCGCCCAGACTCCAAAGCCCATATAGGCAAGGCCCAGGCCCAGGACCGTGGATACGATCGCGCCCGCAAAGGCGGAATAGAAAAAATACTGGAACTTCATGTTCCGGGTCACATGCGCCTGCTGGATCGTTTTGATGCCGCAGACCGCCACTGTCAGGCTGATGCCGCGAAAGATCGGGGTCATGCTGGGGTCATTGTAGAAAGCAGCCAGATACGGTGCCGCCACGAACATTCCCCCATACAGCACAAAGCTGATTACAATGCTGAAAAAGAACGCCGACGAGTAATCCAGCTCGTCCACTTCCTTCTTCTGCACCAGCGCGGTGCCAATGCCGCAGTCCAGCAGGACATACATGATATTGTTGAACACCGTCACCAGTGCCACCTTGCCATAATCATCGGGTGTAAGGATGCGCGCCAGAAGGATGGACACCACCGCTGAGATCAGCTGCACACCGCACCGCTCTGCAAAGCGCCAGAAAAAACCGTTTACAATAACATTTTCTTTTTTCTCGTTCATTCCTGCGTCCACTCAAATTCCTTTCAAAAAACCGGTCGGTCTGCACCCTGCGCAGAAATGCATTTCCGCCGTATCCTTATCATCTTCTTCCCTGCTGCCAAAACAACTGAGCAGAGATAGTTAGTTATATAGTATCACACCCATCCATGCATTTCAACCAACATATTCTTAAGGAATGACGGCCCGAAAATTTCATTTAAAAAGAGAAAAAGCGCTTGACTATCTGCCAGGAACGTGGTAATATATTCAAGCAGTCCGCATCACGGTCTTTCACCTCAGAGATTTCAGGGCTGCGAAAACAATACGGTATGCGAGGGTGGCGGAACTGGCAGACGCGCACGTTTGAGGTGCGTGTGGTTTATCCTTGGGGGTTCGAGTCCCCTCCCTCGCACCAAAAACCAGTACACATTGTGTGCTGGTTTTTCTTTTTGTGCGAGGGAGCAGACCTCGAACAACACTATTTATTATATAAGAAAGCGCGATGAATTCTGAGAACTCATCGCGCTTTTTCTCTTATGCGGGTAGTGGGGGTCGAACAACAAAAAATGATTGAGCGACGTCAAAAACGTATCTACAACGCGCCTAAACACTTGCTAAAAAGGTAGTGCGGTTGGTTTGTAGCCCATGTATTTTGCTACATTTACAAAAAAAGAGTGTTACCAAAACTGTTACCAGATTCAGGCCTGTGCCTTTTTGAATGCCGCGGTGGTAGCGGCAGCAAGATCTTCCCTCTGACCGTCAAGCTCGTGCCGATACACTCCGGCAGTGTCCATGTTCTTGCTGTGACCGACCAGCATCTTCAGCTGGCTGTCGGTCAATACGCCGGATTCAATGCTGACGAAAGTGTGCCGCATCTCATACAGCGTGACCTGAGGCTCAATGCCATTGTCACTCTGGTACTTCTTCCAGCGCTTGAATAAAGCCCTCTGGTTTGGGATCTGGAACAAAGGGGTGGTATAGTTCAGCGGGATACCGGAAGCCTTCAGCAAGGCCACCTGCGCTTCGTAGGCCTCATGGGCTTCCTCGCCCATGTCGAACGAACGAATAGCGTTTTCGTTCTTGCCGGTGGTTTCCTCATCCAACCGGTTGATGCTGCGGCGCAGATTGACCGTGTTCCCTTTGATGTCACCATACCAGAGCCCCACAAGTTCACCCGGGCGTACACCTGTAGCAACTGCAAACCGGTAGGCATAGATATACTCGTCAAAGACCAGCTTGCCATAGTAAAGGCGGGTGTCCACATCAAACAGAACTTTCAAAGCGGTCGGCTGTAAAATCTTTTTCTTCCCCATGCGGGCATTCTTCGGGATAGACAGCTCAGGGAACATCGTAGTGTACCTGTTCCGGCGGCACCATTTCAAAAAGCTGATCTCCGTTGAGCGGATCGTCATAATGGTCTTGCGGCTCAAAGGCTTGTCGCTTGACCTACGCTGACGCTCCTTTTTAAGGCATCGCTTTTTGAAAGACATATTGATGGCCTTTTGCAGATCGCCTTCGGTCAGCTCGTCAATGCGGATGTCCCCACAGACAGGCAGAATATAGTAATCTCCGTATTTCTTGCACTGCTCAACATAGGATGTGCCGCAGGTGAGCTTCAGTTCTTCTACCCACTGGGCATAGAGGGCAGCTACCTTCTTCTTGCCGTCCCGGATGCTGTCGTCAAGCCATGCATCCGCTTTTGCGTTTGCTTCCCGTTGTCCTGTTCGGCCCGGCGTACTGCTGTAAAAGCGCTTGCGGGTGCCGTTCTTCTGAACTGCGATACACCAACGCTTTTCCTTCTCGACCCAAAACGCTGTGTTCGTTCTCTTTTTCATCGTTTTCACCTCCAAAAGGGTACACTTTGACAAGCCTGCCCGGAGGTGGTATCATTACTATGCAGGGGTCGCAATCCTGTATAGAACTGTTTTACCTTCGGTCAAGCGGTTCAGGAACCTCCTTCGGTGCTGGTAACGCCGGAGGAGGTTTTCTTTTTTTATTCGGTCATTTCTTCCTCTTCATCATCTGCCGCTTCCGGGTTCTCCGACACGTGCGTGATAGAAAGGCTCTGGCGGTACTGTTCTGCCAGAACAGTGCGTTTAAACTCGGCTGTCGGTGCGATTTCACCCACCAGCTTTTCAAGATCATCCAGCGAGACACGGAAGAACTCCTTGCGCAGGTTGACCTTGTTCACGCGCTGATCGTTCAGGATGTGGTGCAGCTTAGTTTCCAGACTGACTGCATCATCCGAGAAGATCATCGAATGAACATCAAACGGGAACGGCACGCTTGCGCTGCCCAGTTCGTTCACACGGTCCATAGGCTCCAAACGGCGGGTCATGCCGATTTTGAACACGTTCTCTCCAAACGAACCGATGTTGCTGATAACATACACATTGCCGGCCTTGCCATTTTGCAGCTGGACGATTTTATCACGCTGCTCTGCCACTGCACCCAACTGGCGTTGCAGCTCCTCGATACGTGCCTGCAAGAGCTTCGTCTTTTCATCATCCGCAGACTGCATCTGCTCTGTCAGCTGACTGATCTGGTCGTGATACTTGCTTTCTTCCTTCTCGATCTGTTTGCGCTGGCGCTCCAACTCGCGGCGCTCTTCCGCTTCCTGCCGCATCTGTTCACGGATAGCACGCTGCTCCTCACGGGCGCGCTCTTTCTGAACATAGTATTCATACTCGATTTTAACAGCTTCCTGAAAATAATAATCCAGCTCGCCAATAAACTTCTTGACAGTGGGAGCAATACTCTGGTTGCCATCCGCTGCGATCACATAATATTTGTTAGTGATCGTTTTGATATCGTTCAGTGCATCATCCAGTTTGCCAAAACTGATATTATTCAGCACATTCTGCAACTCTGCCGACAACGCAATGACCATCAGTCGGTAGATCGTGATGTTAGCTTTTGTTGTATAACGATCCTTGTATTTTTCAAAGGTCGCCTGAATACTCTTTTCGTTTTCTCTATACCGCTTCCGCAGTTCCTTCATGTCCAGACACTGGAGCGTGAGGGTCACGGTGGGCTGCATCAGGGAGTCTGCATCCTTCAGCAGGTCATCCACAGACGGCAGCTCGTCCTCAGTACCAAAGACTTCACTTGCGTGCTGGATGGCCTTGATAAGCTCCTTGCTACGGCGCACCTTCTGCTCTGCGTTTTCAGCACTCTTGCGGCTCTTTTCTTCTTTCTTGGCGAGCTCGTCAAGATGATTTTTACTTTGAAGAATCCACTCTTCAAGTTGAAGTTTCGTGGTTGTCAGCTCTGCATTTTCCGTTCTGGCCTTTGCCGTTCCATCTGCACGAGCTTCCGCAGAGATTTTGTCAAACAAAGCCTGCTGGTCAGACAGCTGCGCATTTAGCTTATCCAGCTTATCTTGCAGTTCTGCCTGCTCCTGTTCCATGCGGACAGTAGATGCACAGTTCGCACACAGGCCATTGGTCAGCTTCAGAAAAAAGCCTTTCCGGCCGCATCGGTTACATTTTGGCATTTTACAATTCCTCCTCGTTTACACCTTCTTTGTCCTTATGTGCAAGTACACTCGCTGAAGCAATTGATATGCTTTTCAATTTTAGACAAAAGCAATTCATTGGAACTGCGGCGAATATGAAATACAAAGTAAGACGATTTCTTTCCCTGATGCTTCCAGCAAATCACTTCTGCCTTACCAACATTACCGTCCTGCAAATAATAAATATGCCCAAAAATTTCCTTGCCTTTCCCGCTTGATACCTTCCACTGTTCATCGTGAGACATTAAGCAAAAGCTCATTTTTAATGGATACTTTGGCTTCTTCCCTGTAGGAGTTGGCGGCATCATAAATAATCGGGTGTAGTCATCGCCCCCACGTTCAGAAGGTTCAAAGCGAATACTATCTGCTTCGATATGAAATTCCGGAACATCTGTTTCTTTTTTGTAGCCTTGTGAGAGAAAAGCGTTTAGCTTCAAAATATCTTCTTTTGCAATTTTTTGATTTTTCCCATCGATAAAGATAGAAATCCGGTTATTCTCCATTCCAAAGTCAAAGCCACGAACTTTTGAAAAATCATATCGAGTCTGGAAGGTCAGCTCCGGCATTTCAAGATTTATAATTCTTGATGGCTTCCGGTTATTCCATTTCTCAAGATACGGGTCGTGGTTAGGATTTGGAACTTGAGAGCACTTTGCACTACTTTTCTCTTCAAGCGGTTCTTCGGCAGCTTCTTCTGCCATCTTTCCAATAACCTTTGTGGCTTTTTTCATCCAATTCAGAAATCCCATAGTATCATCCTTTATCGGAACACCTTCCGGCACTCCACAACCAATCCTGCAATCCGCACAGGCACCCTCTTCAAATCGTAAATCTGCGGTTGATGCATCGGATTAAAGCTCTTCGGGGTCAGGATCACGAGATCACCTTCCCGCCGAAAGTATTTTACAGTCGCTTCGTTGCCGTTGACCATCACCACAGCCAGCTGGCCGTTTTCCACTTCCGGCTGTTCACGTACAAGGATCTGGTCGCCTTCATCCATGCCGGCAGCATTCATGCTGTCCCCGCGAATGTTCAACCAGAAATACTTTGCACCATCGGTCTGCCGGATGGGAATGTAATCCTCTATGTTTTCCTCGGCATACATTGGCATCCCTGCACGGACAGCGCCCAACAGAGGGGCAACGTTCTGGGCATTAAATGGCGTAGCTTCAGCTGGAAGTTCTTTATCAACACTATCCCCTGTCATAATAAAGCTTGGGGTGGTTTTTAGTGCCTTCGCGTAAGCTGCAATGCGGTCACGCCGCATATTAGCAATTTCACCGCTTTCCCAGCGGGAGACTGTTGCTTCCGAAACGTCTACCATCTCTGCGATTTCCTTTTGCGTTAACCCAAGAGCTTTTCGGCGGTCAGCTAAATAATTCCCCATGATCTGACGCTCCTTTCTGCCTTTATTATATCATTGTATTGCGTTTTTGCAATGTGTTTTTGCAATTTCCCAAAGAAAACTTGCATTTTCGTATTGACTTACGTATACGCAAGAGTTATACTGTTCTTGCGCAAAGGAGGTGAGCAAATGTTCAACCGCGATTTATTTCGTGCCAAATGTATCGAGCATGGCATAAGAACTCAAGACGCCGCCCAGATTATGGGCATCAATCCGGCAACTCTGTCCCGTAAAATGGGTGGTCAGTCCGACTTCACCCGAAATGAGATTCAGTTGTTCCGGGCCGCACTGCATCTTACTCCGCAGGAGACCGATGCTATTTTTTTCGCGTAAGCTTACGTTTACGTAATTTCAAAGGAGGTGAACCACATGGACAACAACAAAAAGCCCAGCGAACCTGTGGAAGAGGAACGCTGGGCGATGAAGGAGAGACCGCCATTTAATGGTAGAAGCAAACTCGCAGAAAAGACTCTCCAAGAGGAGTAAGCCCTACTCTTCCCTTTTCAGCCGTAACACGGACTATTTTTTTATCATCTTCAGGATGGCGATATCCACCTTCGGGTTCTGGATGAATTCGCTTTTTCATCTCTTGGATGAGCTCAAATTCGTCAAAAACACGATACAGACTTTCTTCTGGAATATATGTAGTGTACGAGATATCAATCAATCCTTGTCGCGCTAAAGAGCTCAAAGAAGCAGATTGAAGAAGACTCTCAGCATATGTCGTCATTTTAGGATTTGCAGCGAAAACATTTGATTGAGCTGTTCTAAATGTATCATCAAACAAAATGTAACGAAACTCGACTATTGGGTACTGATCCACCTGTCGAAACAATCCGAGGTTTTCCGCATCCAGAGGTGACATTTGTGCAATCATTGCCGGAAAAGACGGATGAACCTTACTTTGATAGCGTTCGTCTGCTGCATTCGCAAGAAGATTTTGAAACATTTCGCTGATTTGCGGCTCATCCATGCAGTACTTGACATTTTCGATAGCAGGGCCAACCACCTGCATACGAGGCTCAACCAAGCATTCTTCCGGTTTAGCATTCAATTTGTCACCTAGTGATTTTTTAAAAACATCCAAGTCATGTGCTTGCTGTAGTCGCATCTTTTCTGCTGTAAAGTGGATTTTGCTTGTAGCCATCGAAAGGAGGTCGCCAAAAAGAGTTCCAATCTGATTAGCACCGGGTTTCAGAACAGCTTTTACAGGTTCGTCAATACAACTTGGTACGGCATTGATATTGAAGACGTTGCCGTTATTCTTCTCATCACTCATCTTACCATTCCTTTCTTTTGGAGGTTCTATGGACAAACTCATTCTGATTATTAAGATACTCGTCACCGAACAGAAAGTCAAATTTTATACAGCAATCTGCCGTGTGTGCGAAAGAATCGAACGTTATATCAAAACACATCGAAAATAAGGAGGTACATCTTCACCATGACCGACATCATCTTATCCACCCAGAACGGCGAGCCGGTGGCATCCAGCCGGGACGTCGCCAAGCGCTTCGGCAAGGAGCACAACCACGTTATGAGGGATATTAAAGCTCTCGAAGAGGGTGTGTCCAAAAATGGACAGACCCCCCATGTTCTTCAAGTCTGAGTACACCCACCCTCAGAACCACCAGAAGTACCCCATGTACCTGATGAACCGGGACGGCTTTTCGCTGCTGGCCATGGGCTTTACCGGCAAGGAAGCCGTACAGTGGAAGCTGAAGTACATCGAAGCCTTCAACCAGATGGAGAAGCAGCTGGCCGCACAGCACAAAGAGCAGCGGGCCGTGCAGGATGCCAACATCCAGAACGCCATCGATCGGGTGATCGAAGCCCGGAAGAAGCTGGACGAGAACACCGCTTTTCTGGACGAGTGCCGCAAGAACCGCGAGGACAGCAAGGCCAAGTACATGCAGGTCAAGGCCCTGTGCGGCGAGTTCAAGGCCATTTACGGCCAGCATTGCGACACGGTGCGCACCATGGAGAACGTGGTGCGCGGCTCCCAGAGCTACCTCACCAGCGCCATTGACAGCCTGACCATCGTTGCCAAAGGCTACCCGTTCTACGCCGCCCTGATGGACAGCCTGCTGGATGGGCTGCCGACCGCCAAGAAGGAGGAATAAAATGTTGAACACATCAACCATTCGCGGCACCTTCCGGCAGATTCCGTACTGGAAGCTGCGGGGCCGGTTCCACAGCTGCGGGTTCCGGGATCAGGAGATTGCAAATGCAATCGGCATCGGAACTGACACAATGAGCAAGCGGATGAACGGGAAGCAGCCTTGGACAAGCACTGAGATCGCAGAAATTTGCAAGACGCTTGATATCCCGCAGGATGAAATCGGGGAGCTGTTCTTCCCTACTGTTGAGAAAGGAGAATCCGCATGAGCAAACCTTACACCCTTGCATCCGAGCGGGCCGACGCGCCCAGCGGATGCGCGTACGTGGCACCGACGTTCTGGAACAAGTGGTTCCGCTGGGATGGAAGCCGGGCATCCGGCTGCTATCAGCTGGGCGGGCAAGTCAAGGACGAAACCCACACCGGCCTGCAGGTTTTTGCAGATGGCGAATGGCACCCGGTCATTGGATGGACATTGGACAGCTGCGGCCCCGCAACTGCCTATCAGGAGGTAGGAGCATGAAGCTTGAAAGTGAATACGTTCTGCGGTCTGCCGCTATTTTGGCGCATTCAGCGCTTGATGATGCCAGTGCTGTAAACTCTGCGCTTCAGTATGGCGGGACGCCCGACCAGATGACTGCCGTAAAGAAAACTGCTCAGGCGGCCAATGATGCAATCGATCATGTGCAGAACCTTCTCTATATTTTAGCTGATTTGGAGGGCATATCCTTATGAGAATCAAATCCGGCGTGTGGTATTGGCTGGCCGTGGCCAGCGGGGCCGTGGGCCTGCTGTACGGCATGGGGCTTGAGGGCAGCTTCCAGACCGGCGGCACCGTCTCGGACGGTGCGTTCATCACGGCCATGGTGCTGATCCTGCTGGCGGTATTCTTTGCCCGGCTGGGCTTTGCCGCCCATGACCGGGAGCAGCAGGAGCGCCGCAAGGTTCACCAGCAGCCCCGCAACACCGTGAAGAGCGGTAGGAAGGCGGGCTGACACCACCCATGAATAAAGGAAAGCACTTTACCCGCGTTTGTTTGGACTGCGGCAAGGTGATGGAAAATGTTGCTGGCAACCTGCGCTTTTGCGCTTCCTGCCGCAGAGAGCGCCACAACCAATATTGCAGGGATTACAGGGCGCATAATGAAAAACCTGCCAGCGTCATGTGGTACACCGTCTGGGATGCCAAAACCGGCGATCTGCTGGCATCCGGCACGTCTGAGACGTGTGCCAGGCGGCTGGGCTACAAGAGCGCGAACAGCTTTGCGTCTGCCGTCAGCCATGGGCTCAGCGGCAGCCATCGAACTTACAAGTACACATTTGCGCGGGAACGTATCGACCGCAGCGAGGTGGACAGCCTGCCGCCGGTACGCACTATACGAAAAAAGCCCGCCGGTGCGCCAACACCGACGAGCTGCAAGGGATGATGAATTTGAACGACTTCATCACCCCGATGATATCACAAAATCGGAGGTTTTACAATGAAAGGAATTTTGATCGAACCGGGCAAAGAACCGGTAGTCACCACCCTGCCGGACACGCTGCAGGGCATCGAAGCACTGCTGCGGTGCCCCTGTGAGCAGAAAGTCCTGCCACGCACCCCGGCAGTGCTGGTGTACGGCATCATGGGCAGAGACCTGAACCGTATCTATCGCGGCCAGCATATCTACGGGCCCATCCTCTGCTACGGCTGGAAGGGCAACAACATCCAGCCCATGAGCAAGGATGTGCAGGCCGAGATGCTGGACCGCCTCAAGGACACGGAGGTGCGGGTATGACTACCTATATCTGCAAATGCGGACGGCGAGTGAAGAAATCCACCGATACCAGTACCACTGGCAACCGTCTGTCTGGCTATGCACCCGGCCATGAGTGCTGGGGATGCCCCTACGCCATGCCATACGGAAACTTTCAATGGGACGAAAGTGCTAAAACTGTCGCCATGGAGACTCGGGGCTATGAGTGTCGGATGAGCAAGACTCTCACTTATGCATCAGAATTCTCTGGCTCCATCAAGGACAAATGCACCTGTCGAGTGCACAGTTTGGACTTCGACTTTTTGTCTCAGATCTCCGCATGGATCAAAGATACTTATCCAGGCAGAGAGATTTTTGGCTCGTTTTCCAAAGATATTCGTGCATCGGACTATGGATCTGACGGCCGTTACTGCCTGACTATCACCTGCGCTCAGAATCTGAAAGGTGTTGCCGCAAAAAGAGAGCTGCTTGGTCAGTTTTTTACTCCGAATGGCAGCCGCAAGGACATGACACCGCAGCAGGAAATGGAAAAGATTCTTGCCGACATTAAAAAAGCAAAGGAGGTTTTCGCATGTGCACCTGCCCAGAATGCGGATGCTGCTGTGACTACGGCAGAGAATGCTGTCCCGACTGCCACAGCGGCAACGCCGACCACCTCGGAGAGCGGGGCGGATGCAAGCGCATCGACCCCCGCGACATCCCTGCAGAACTGCGAATCGGTCCCTGCCGCATCGGCGGGCGGTTCTTCTGCGCCACTTCTCTCAATGACTGGTGGTGCCCCGCAGGAGAAGCCCCTGACTTTCATTCGGGAGGACAAGTGCCCGGAGTTTGATTATTCCGGCCTGCCTGAACAGACCGTGGCGACCCTGCATCTTGCAGAAAACGGATATCTTCACGGCAAGAAACTGGCCGAAAAGGGTCTTGTTTACATGGGTGACAACATTGCACTGGCACACGATGAGCTGTGCGGAGTTGTCGCACAATGCGACAACTCGAAGCACGGCAACCGTGGAGAGGACAGTTTCCGTGCATGGTGCCTGCACATTGGCATCACCAAAGACAGCGCCTACCGGCTGCTGCAAGTCTCCGCACTGCTGGCTGACAGCAGCCCCCGGCAGCAGGCCATTCTGGAAAGCTTGCCGCCCACCCTGCTGTACGCCGTGGCAAAACCCAGCGCCCCGCCGGAGCTGGTGGAGAAGGTCAAGAACGGTGAGATCACCACGAACAAAGCCTATCAGGATCTGCTCAAGGAAAACCAGCAGCTCCGCACCGACCGGGTGGAGGCCATGAACCAGGCAGACCGGGAACGAGCCCGTGCCGACCGGGCCGAATCCGAACGGGACAAGGCCCGTGCAGACCAGCTGAGCACCGCCAAGGACTGCAACCGGCTGGGGCTGAAGGCCTCACAGGAAAAAGACCGTGCCGACAAGGCCGAAGCCCGGGCCAAAAATGCTGAGAACCAGCTTTCCGGCTCCCGGCAGGTGGCCGAAGCGGCCAAGCTCCGGGCGGATAAGCTGCAGGAAGAAAATGCGGCCCTGAAAAAGCAGCCCATCGCCGCCGTGGTGGACGAGGAGGAAGTGGAACGCCGGGCAAACCAGCGGGCCCATGACATCGCCGAGGACTTAGCCGCCGAGATGACCGCCGACCTGCAGGCACGGCTGGAACAGGTCTCTTCCGGCAGCGAACAGGACGCCCGCGATGCCTACGACAGCATCATTCTGGCCGGGCGCTCCATTACCAGCATCGTTCAGTCCGCTAAAATGCAGTTCCGCAAATTGCCGGATGACCAGCGGGAGACCGCAATCAACCAGTTCGTTCACACACTCGCATCCGCTCAAGGGGAGGTATCCGCATGTCTGTAAAGATCACGGCTCTGGAAGCCGAAAACGTCAAACGCATCAAGGCCGTTGCACTCACGCCGTCGCCCACTGGCCTGACCATCGTGGGCGGCAACAACAATCAGGGCAAGACCAGCGTGCTGGATGCTCTTGCATGGGCACTGGGCGGCGACCGTTTCCGCCCGGACGCTGCCCAGCGGGACGGGGCCGTGGCTCCCGCCCACCTCAAGGTCAGGCTCTCCAACGGCGTGGTGGTGGAGCGCAAGGGCAAGAATGCCAGTCTGACCGTCACTGACCCCACCGGGCGGCGCAGCGGGCAGCAGCTGCTGAACGCCTTTGTGGAGCCGCTGGCGCTGGACTTGCCCCGCTTCATGGAAGCCACCGACAAGGAAAAGGCCGATATCCTGCTGCGGATCATCGGCATCGGCACTGAGCTGCACACCCGTGACATGGAGATCAAGGCCCTGTACGACAAGCGCACCTTCACCGGCCAACTTGCCCAGCAGAAGAAAAACTTTGCCGAAGGTCTCATCTCCTACCCGGATGCGCTGGATGAGCCGGTCAGCGCCTCCGACCTCATCCGCCAGCAGCAGGAAATTCTGGCCCGCAACGGCGAGAATCAGCGTCTGCGGGCACAGTACACAGAGCTTGAGCGTCAGGAGCAGCAGTGTGTGGTCGAACTGAAACGCACCCGTGAACGCATTGTCGAGCTGGAACAACAGTATCAGGAGCTCGATGCCAAGCACACCCGCCTGTTCAATCAGCGGAAAACCGCTCAAAAGACCGTCGCCCAACTTCAGGACGAATCCACTGCCGAACTGGAAGCATCCATCCGGGATATTGAGGAGATCAACCAGAAGGTGCGGGCCAATCTGGAAAAATCCCGCGCCGAGGACGAAGCCGCCCAGTATGACAGTGAATATAAGCGCCTGACTGAAGCCATCACGCAGAAGCGTGCCGACCGTATGGCCCTGCTGAACGGTGCCGACCTGCCCCTGCCGGGCCTTGGCGTAGAGGACGGTGCCCTTACCTATAAAGGCAAGCACTGGCGGGATATGTCTGGCAGCGACCAGCTGCGGGTGGCCGCTGCCATCGTCCGCCGCCTGAATCCGGACTGCGGTTTTGTACTGCTAGACAAGCTGGAACAGATGGACATGACCACCCTGCAGGAGTTTTCCGCATGGCTGGAAGCGGAACACCTGCAGGCCATTGCCACCCGGGTCTCCACTGGCAGTGAATGCCAGATCATCATTGAGGACGGCATGGTGAAGGATGCCGAAACTTCCCTGCCGCCCGTCACCGAAAAGCCCCAGCAGAAAAGCTGGACGAAAGGAGCGCTCTAAATGAGCAAATATGCAGTTACCACCGGCATCCAGAATGCGCCGGTCAAGACCGTGCTGTACGGGCCCGAGGGCATCGGCAAAAGCACCTTTGCATCCCATTTCCCGAATCCTGTTTTCATCGACACCGAGGGCGGCACCAAGCGGCTGAACGTCAAGCGCCTGCCCCAACCCACCAGCTGGGCCATGCTGCTGGATGAGGTGGCCGAGGTACGCAAGGGCAGTGTCCCCTGCGGCACGCTGGTCATTGATACCGCCGACTGGGCTGAACGCCTGTGCATTCAGGCCGTGTGTGCCAAAGCCAAGGTGAACGGCATCGAAGATTTCGGCTACGGCAAGGGCTACACCTATGTTAAGGAAGAGTTCGGCAAGCTGCTGGACGCGCTGGAAGAGGTGCTGCAGGCCGGGCACAACGTGGTGGTGCTGGCCCATGCCGCTATTACCAAATTTGAGCAGCCGGACGCTGTGGGCAACTACGACCGCTGGAGCATGAAAACTTCCAAACAGGTGGCCCCGCTGCTGCGCGAGTGGTGCGATATGCTGCTGTTCGCCAACTATAAGACCGTTGTGGAAAAGGTGGGCGACGGCAAGAACGCCAAGAGCAAGGCCAGCGGCGGCAGGCGTGTACTGTACACCGCGCATCACCCCTGCTGGGATGCCAAAAACCGCTTTGACCTGCCGGAGGAAGTACCCTTTGACTATGCCAGCATTGCCGCCTGCATCCCCGGCGCAATGTCTGCACAGGCACCGAAACCGGAACCGCAGCCGCGTTCCCAGCCGGAAGCCGACATCCTGCCCAGCCCGCAGCAGGAAGCAAAGCCGGTGGCTCAGCCGCAGCCCGCACCGCTGCAGGAAAGCTCCGAGAAAAATGTTCTGCTCAGTCTGGGCGTGCCGGAAAAGCTGGCCGCTCTGATGAGCGCCAACAAGGTCAGCTGTGAAGAGCTGCAGGGCGTTGTGGGCAAACGGGGCTATTTCCCGGAGGATATGCCCATCAAGGACTACCCCGCTGACTTTGTGGAGGGCTGTCTGATCGCCGCATGGCCGCAGGTGTTCCAGATGGTGCTGGATAACCGTGATATCCCGTTTTAACAGGCTCCCTCGCGGAGGGAGCTGGCACGTGTAAGCGTGACTGAAGGAGTTTTATAATAAAGGAGTAATTACTTATGAACGACATGAATACCACCGACCGCGCCCTGAGCTGGGACGACGAATTTACCAACGAGCAGCAGGAGTTCGTGCTCCTGCCCGAGGGCGAGTATGCCTTTGAGGTCACCGGCATGGAGCGTGCCCGCTTTGAGGGCAGCGCCAAGCTGCCGCCCTGCTCCATGGCAAAGCTGACCCTGAAGATCTTCGGCGGGGCCAAGGGCGACACCACCGTGACCCACCGCCTGTATCTCCACACCAAAACGCAGGGCCTGCTGGGCGCTTTCTTTGAGAGCATCGGTCAGTGCAAGCGCGGCGAGACCTTCCGCCCCCGCTGGAACGAGGTCGTGGGTGCCAAAGGCATCTGCAAACTGGGTGTCCACGAGTACACCAAGCAGAGCGGCCCTCATGCAGGTGAGACCGGCCAGAGCAACGAGGTGGCGCGCTTCCTGCCGCCGCCGGAACCCAAGGCCGCACCCACTCAGGGCTGGACGCAGGGGGCATTCTGATGGGGCAGGAACTGAGACCCTACCAGCAGCAGGCCCGCGACCACATTCATGCCGAGTGGGAGAACGGCCACACCCGCACCCTGTTGGTGCTGCCTACCGGCACCGGCAAGACCATCGTGTTTGCATCGGTAGCTGCCGATCAGGTGCGCGCCGGTGACCGGGTGCTCATTCTGGCCCATCGCGGTGAGCTGCTGGAACAGGCAGCGGACAAGCTGCAGCGCTCCACTGGCCTTGTCAGCGCGGTGGAAAAGGCCGATGCCACCTGTCTGAATACATGGTTCCGCGTTGTCGTGGGCAGCGTGCAGACCCTGCAGCGCACCGCCCGGCTGGAACGCTTTCCTCATGATTACTTTGGCACCATCATCATCGACGAAGCGCACCACGCCATCACCGACGGCTACCGCCGCATCCTCGACTACTTCGACCACGCCAGGGTGCTGGGCGTGACCGCCACGCCGGATCGCGGCGACATGCGCAACCTCGGCGAGGTGTTCGACAGCCTTGCCTTTGAATATAAGCTGACCGATGCCATCAAAGAGGGTTATCTGTGCAGGATCATGGCCCAGACCATTCCGCTGAAGCTGGACATTTCTTCTGTCACCATGAGCGGCGGGGACTACGCCGTGGGAAACCTCGGCACGGCGCTGGACCCCTATCTGGAACAGATCGCCGCCGAGATGACCCAGCGCTGCAAAGGCCGCAAAACGGTGGTGTTCCTGCCCCTCATCAAGACCAGCCAGAAATTCCGCGACCTGCTGAACTCCCATGGATTCCGTGCCGCCGAGGTCAACGGCCAGAGCACCGACCGCAAGGAAGTGCTGGCCGATTTCGATGCAGGCAAATACAACGTGCTGTGTAACTCCATGCTGCTCACCGAGGGCTGGGACTGCCCCAGCGTGGACTGCGTTGTGGTACTGCGGCCCACCAAGGTGCGCAGCCTGTACAGTCAGATGGTAGGGCGCGGCACCCGGCTCTCCCCGGGCAAGAGCGATCTGCTTTTGCTGGATTTTTTGTGGATGACCGACAAACACGAGCTGTGCCGCCCGGCTGATCTGGTTTGTGAGGACCGCGCCGTGGCCCGGCAGATGACCGAAAATCTGGCCCAGACCGGATGCCCGGAGGACATCGAGAAAGCAGCCGTGCAGGCCAGCGAGGACGTGGTGGCCCAGCGGGAAGAAGCACTTGCAAAACAGCTGGAAGAACAGCGCCGCAAAAAAGCCCGTCTCGTGGACCCGCTGCAGTACGAAATGAGCATTCAGGCTGAAGACCTTGCCGGATATGTGCCGGCCTTTGGCTGGGAAGCAGGCCCGCCCACCGAACAGCAGGCCGCCGCGCTGGAAAAGCTTGGCATCCTGCCGGACGCGGTGGAATCCGCAGGCAAGGCTTCCCTGCTGCTGGACCGGTTGAACAAGCGCCGCGCTGAAGGCTTGACCACACCCAAGCAGATCCGCGTGCTGGAACGTTACGGTTTCCAGAGCGTGGGCACATGGAGCTTCGATGCAGCCAAACACATGATCGACCGCATTGCGGCAAGCGGCTGGCGCGGCGTGCCCAAGGGCGTGAACCCAAAGACTTACACTCCTGCACAGGAGCCGCCCACATCAGACATTGACTTCGGATGGTAACGCGAATGGAACATGAAAATGAACTCAAGGAAGCATTGGACTTCGTATCCCCGTCCGCCCTGACCTATGACGAATGGCTCATGGTGGGCATGGCACTGAAGGATGCTGGTCTGCCCGTTACCATCTGGGAACAGTGGAGCACACGCGATGCGGGCCGCTATCATAAGGGCGAGTGCGTCAGGAAATGGGAAAGCTTTCACGGCGGCGGGGCCAGCCCCGTCACCGCAAGCAGCATTTTCCAACTGGCCTACTCCCACGGATGGAGCGGCCCCGCAGGCCACGCTCTGGACTGGAACGATGATATTTCTGCCGGCACCAGCACACAAACCGAAGGCCGCGTGGTAGACCCGCGCTGGGTGGAAGCCCACGAGCTGACTTTGCCCGCAGAGTGGCACCCCGCCGACCAGCTCAAGCGCTACCTGCAAGCCCTGTTTGAGCCGGATGAATATGTGGCCTATGTGACCGAAAGCTTTATGGCCGCCGACCGCCGCCGCCCTGCAAAAGGCAGCTGGACCCGCACCGCAGGGCAGCTTATCACCGAGCTGGATGCCTGCGGCGGCGACCTCGGCAAGGTGGTAGGCGACTGTGATCCTGAAGTAGGTGCATGGATCTGCTTCAACCCTGTGGACGGCACCGGACGCAAGGATGCCAATATTACTGCCTACCGCTACGCCCTCGTGGAGTGTGACAACATGGAGCTGGGCAAGCAGCAGGCCATCATCAAGCAGCTGGAACTGCCCTGTGCCGCGCTGGTCTACTCTGGCGGCAAGAGCGTCCACGCCATCGTGAAGGTGGATGCCCCGGACTACGCCGAGTACCGCAGGCGGGTGGATTATCTCTATTCCGCCTGCCAGAAAAACGGCCTGACCATCGACCAGCAGAACCGCAACCCTTCCCGCCTTTCCCGGATGCCCGGCATCCCGCGCGGTGACAAACGGCAGGTGCTGCTGGAAACGAACATCGGAAAATCCTGCTGGGATGAATGGCGTGACTGGCTGGAAGCGGAAACGGATGATTCCCCGGATAAAGAAAATCTCGGTGATTTTTTCGATGATCTGCCGCCCCAGCAAGACCCTCTTATTGAGGGCGTTCTCCGCAAAGGCGATAAAATGCTGCTGGCTGGTCCCTCTAAGGCCGGCAAGAGCTTCGCCCTTATCGAACTGTGTGTCTGCATTGCAGAGGGCGTTCCATGGCTTGGACATTTTCCCTGCGCACAAGGCAAAGTTCTCTATGTAAACCTTGAGCTGAACCGTTCTTCCTGCTTTCGCCGCTTCAAGGATATCTATACCGCACTGAACCTTCCTCCCAAACAGGTAAGAAGTATCGATATCTGGAACCTGCGCGGCGAATCCATGCCGTTGGACAAGCTGGCTCCGCGTCTTATCCGCAGAGCCAAAAAGGAAGGCTATATCGCCGTGGTCATTGACCCTATTTATAAAATTCTGACCGGTGATGAAAATAACGCCGAGCAAATGGCAAAATTCTGCAACCAGTTTGATGTGATCTGCCGCGCGCTGGACTGCGCCGTGATCTACTGCCATCACCACAGCAAAGGTGCCCAAGGCGGCAAGCGCAGCATGGACCGTGCATCCGGCTCCGGCGTGTTCGCCCGCGACCCGGATGCCATGCTGGACATGACCGAGCTGGTGCCCACCGATGCCATCCGGGAACAGCTGCACAACAAAGCCGCCTGCCGCGTGATCAAGGCCATGTTGGACAAACGCGGTCATGCGGATGCCTACGGCTTGGATGATACCCTCAGCCGCCACCGGATGCTGACCATCGCAAAGGAAAAACTGGGCCTTGCAGATCTGCGGGCCATCGATGCCGAGGTCGCGGCTGCTGAGAAAAAGGCCGACGGCATGACCGCATGGCGCATCGAGGGCACCCTGCGCGAGTTCGCCCGCTTCGACCCGGTGAACCTCTGGTTCGACTACCCTGTGCACAAGCCGGACAGCGGCCTGCTGGAGGACCTGCAGCCGGACGGAGAGTTTCGGTCCATGGCTTCCCGTGGTGCAGAAAAGCGTTGGGGCAACCGTGAAAAGCTTGCAAAAGATAAATCATCGGAACTGTCCACCGCCTTTGAAGCCTGCATGATGGACGGCAAAGTGACAATCTACTCCATGGCTGAGTATATGAGCCTGAAACCTGACACCGTACGCCGCCGGTTGAAAGCTGACGGTGGCTACTGGATCGATGGCTCCGATGTAGGCCGCAAGGAACCGGGAAGTTCCGGTTGATTACATCTTGCAATATTTTTGATTCACGCAGAGTACAAAAACAGTAAAATGCCAGCATCTTCCGTCCGCCTTCCGTTTACGGATTTCGGAAAATGCCGCATTTTCCTACGGATTCGGGACGGAAAATGCCTATATATAATAGCATAATCCGTCCGTATGTGATGGGGTATCCCGAAGGATGGGGCGTACACAGCCCCCATCCATTCGGGGAACCCTCCCCATCACGTTGGCGCTAAAACCTGAAAAAAAGAAAAAACGAGGTGAACCCCATGTACATGCAATTCTTTATCCCCATGCAGCCGCCCACCACCACCCACAACGCAAAGCAGCTGCACGCCTACATGAAGGGCGGGCAGCCGCACGCGGTGCTCCACGACAGCCCGGAGCTGAAGCAGACCCGCGCCAAGTTCCACGCCCATCTGGCACCCCACGCGCCGCAGCAGCCCATTCCCGCAGGCCGTCCGGTGCGGCTGCTGGTCAAGTGGTGCTTCCCTGCCGAGGGCCGCAAAAGCGGCAGCTGGCGCACTACAAAGCCGGACACCGATAATCTGGAAAAGGCCCTCAAGGACGAAATGACCCGCCTGCACTTCTGGGCCGACGACGCTCAGGTGTGCAGCGAGATCGTGGAGAAATTCTGGTCGGACCCCTGCGGCGTGTTCGTCCGGGTGGAGGAACTGTAATGACAATTGGAATGGCAATTCTTATCAGCTTCTTGGTTCTTTGTGTTATCGGCGCAGTTGTCGCCGCACTCTATGGCTTAATGATTTTGCTGGAAAATCATCCGGTCATTCTGGGCGTGCTGCTTTTTCTGCTACTTTGGACATTTGCCGCCGTGATGATTTATGTGAGAGGATGATGCCCAATGACCTACGAAGAGAAAAAGGCATGGCTCTGGAGGTACCGGGATGCTCAGAAGCTGCTGGAACAGCTTTGTAACCGGTTAGAAGAAGCACGGACCGCTGCCAGACATACCACACAGAATTTCAGCCTTACCCCCAGCGGCAACGGTGACGGCCAGAGCCTTGCCCGCGCGGTGGAGCGGACGGACGATCTGGAGCATCAGGTAACTTTTCAGCTGGCCGAGTGTGATGCCCTGTATGAAGAGATCGACGAAGCTTTGCAGCAGCTGGAGGATTTCTGGAAATACCACATTCTGAAAGACTACTACCTCGAAGGCAAGACATGGGAACAGATCGCCCATGATACGAATTACTCTCTCAGCATGATCTATGTTCTGCGGCGCAAAGCAATGGAACAGCTGCCCCTTTGAAAAACATTACACTGTCATTGCATTGCGATTGCAGTATTTCATGGTGTAACATGGTACCATCGGCAAAGCCGAAAGGCTCTCCGATACCCTACGCAGTCTCCGCACCGTGTCCCCGCTGCTCGACAGCACGGTGCGCGGGCTGCTTCTATTATGCCGCCTGAGCGCAATTTGGAGCGCGGCGCGTGTGTGTAGACACGGCTGGTTCGATTCCAAGGGCGGCTCCACAATGCCGTGCCCCGTCACGGCAAACGCCTGACGCATGGGCCGACATGCCCACTCGTGGCTGTGTGCAGAGTGGTGGTTGACCTCCTTACCAGCCCGAGCAGACTCTGCACACAACGGAGGTCACAGAATCCGCAAGCCGGTTTGTGAAGTTTCCCGGCAGGATGTGCGTCAACCGCCAGCATGGAAACGTGCTGGCTTTTTTGATATTCCCAAGCCGTCCATCCGGGCGGCTTTTTGATTTTACGGCAAGAGAGGTGGTGAGGATGACCGACAAGCAGGATCGTTTCTGTGAAGAATATATGATCGACCTGAACGCCACTCAAGCGGCCATCCGCGCCGGATACAGCCCCAAAACCGCAAGAGAACAGGCACCCCGGCTGTTAGCAAATGTTAGCATTCAAAATCGCATTGCCCAGCTGCAGGCTGAGCAGAGCCGCCGGACCGGTGTATCTGCTGATCGTGTCGTTCGAGAGCTTGCCAAGATTGCATTTGCCAACGCCAGCGACCTGATCGACCCGGAGACTGCTTCTGTCAAACTGGATGCCTCCCGGGATGATCCGGCCGCAATCCAGTCCATCAAGGTCAAGAGCTTTGGCGAGGACGGTTTGGAACACGAGGTCAAACTTGCAGATAAGCTCCGAGCACTTGACCTGTTGGGCAAGCATCTGGGCATGTACAAAGACGCATCCGAAAAAGAAAATGCCGCTGCTCAAAATAACGACATGCAGACCCTTGCTGATCTGCTGCAGCACCCTGTGCCAGACCGTGACATCAAGGACTTTGAGACATGAACATACCTGCACCTTTTTCACAAAACCAGATGCGTTTCTTCTGGAACTGCTTCGACCACTGGTTTAATGTGGCTGAGGGCGGCAAACGCGGCGGCAAGAACGTGCTTATTACTATGGCCTACTGCACCATTCTGGAAAAGCATCCCAGCAGAATACACCTCATTGCGGGCGTGTCTACTGCGACCGCCCGGCTGAACATTCTGGACTGCGACGGCTTCGGCCTGAAAAACTATTTTGAGGGCCGCTGCAGGGAAGGCACCTACCAGAACCGCGACTGTCTGTACATCCAGACTGCAACCGGTGAAAAGGTGGTGCTGGTGTCCGGTGGTGGAAAAGCCGGTGACGAAAAGCTGATCAAGGGCAACACCTACGGCACCGCGTACATCACCGAAGCCAATGAATGCAGCGAAACTTTCATCAAGGAAGTATTCGACCGTACCCTGTCCAGCCCGGACAGAAAGGTATTTCACGACCTGAATCCCAAGGCAGAGGGTCACTGGTACTATGAAAATATCCTGAATCTGCACGAAAAGAAGCAGAACGAGAACCCAGAATACGGCTTCAACTATGGGCATTTCACAATTGCCGATAACATGAGCATTTCGGACGACCAGCTCCGGGCTGTGCTTGCAACCTACGACCGCAGCACGGTCTGGTATGCCCGTGACATCCTTGGAAAAAGGAAAGCTGCCGAGGGCCTTGTATACCCTTTCTTCTCCGCCGGGCAGGACACCTACCTTTTTCACGGTGATGCTTCCCACATCGACGGGCAGTTTTATGTGTCCATCGACTACGGCACCCACAACCCCTGCAGCATGGGCCTGTGGGTCATTCATGATGGCAAGGCCCTGCGCATCAAGGAAAGCTATTTTGACAGCCGCGCCGAGCGTGTGCAGCGCACCGACGAAGAGCACTATGCCGAGCTGGAACGCCTGACCAAGGGCTATTACATTCAGGCGGTGGTGGTTGACCCGTCCGCTGCTTCCTTCATCGAGACCATCCGGCGGCACGGCAAGTATCTGGTGATCCCCGCTGATAACGATGTGCTGAACGGCATCCGCTGCGTGGCATCCCTGATGCAGGCTGGGCTTGTGACCATTCACGAGAGCTGCGCGGCATCCCGCCGGGAGTTCGGCCTGTACTCGTGGGACGACAAAGCCAAAGAGGATCGCGTTGTGAAGGAGAACGACCACGCCATGGACGACATCCGCTATTTCTGCTATACGATACTGGCCCCGCTGATCCGCTGGGCAGACTGGAGACGAAAATAATGTTTGATAGACTGCTTTTCTGGCTGCAGGAGAAAGCGCGGCTGCTGTTCGGTGAAAATACCACCGTCAGCGCCAGCGTGTCCTACAGCATGGAGAATGCGATCATCCTGTGGGCGCAGATGTACGATACCGGCGGGCCGTGGTGCCACGGCGGCAAGAACGCCCTGCACAGCCTGAAGCTGGCCCAGAGTGTTGCATCGGAGCTGGCCCGTCTGACCACGCTGGAAATGGAATGCCTTGTTTCCGGCAGTGCCCGCGCCGACAGCATCAACACCATGCTGCAGCCTTTCATTGCAGATCTGCGCACCCCGGTGGAATACGGCTGTGCGCTGGGCGGCATCCTGTTCCGGCCCTTCCTCGATGCACAGGGCTGCATCCAGATCGATGCTGTGCAGGGTGACTGCTTCTGTCCTACCCACTTTGATAGCTCTGGCCGCATGACCGGGGCTATTTTTTATGACCGTCTGGTGCGCGGCAACCGCATTTATACCCGTCTGGAAGATCACGAGTTTTCCGGCAGCACGCACAGCATCACGGTCAAGGCGTTCCGTTCCATGACCAGTGCAGACCTCGGCATTGAAGTCCCGCTGACCGATGTGCCGGAGTGGGCCGCGATCTCCCCGCACACCGAGTTCTCCGATGTAGACCGTCCGCTTTGGGGCTATTTCAGAGTGTCCAGCGGCAATTCCACTGATCGGCACTCCCCGCTGGGCGTAAGTGTCTATGCCGCTGCTGTTGACACCATCCATGATGCCGATGAACAGTATGGGCGGCTTCTGTGGGAGTATGACGGCGGGCAGCTGGCCCTTGACGTTGACCAGACCGCCCTGCGGCCCGACATCAACGGCGAGAGCGTTATGCCGCAGCGTGAGCAGCGCCTTTACCGTAACTGGTTGAACGGCAGCTCCGGGGCCAATGGCCGGAACCTTTACGAGGTGTTTGCCCCTGCCCTGCGCGATGAAAGTTATCGTCGGGGGATGGATGCCATGCTCAAGCGGGTGGAGTTCCAGTGCGGCCTTGCCTACGGCACCCTGTCCGACCCGCAGAACGTGGACAAGACCGCCGAGGAGATCAGGAGCAGCAAGCAGCGCAGCTACACTACCGTCAAGGATCTGCAGCGGGCGCTGGGCAATGCGCTGACCGATCTGGTATACTCCATCAGCAAGCTGCTGGATGCCCAGTGGAACAGCGGCGCAGCCGTTTCCCCGCCGGGCGACTGCAACGTGACCTTTGACTTTGACGATAGCATCATCTCCGACCCCAAAGAGCGCAAGCAGATGTATTGGGGCTACGTTACCGCAGGCAAGTTCCCGTTCTGGCGGTATCTGGTGGAGTTTGAGGGCTACAGCGAGGACGATGCCAAGGCAATTGCCGCCGAAGCGGATGCCGAGAACCGCAGCCCTGAAGCCCTCACCTTCGGGGGTGCCTGATGCTGCCGCCGTCTACCCTCGACCGTATGCCGGATGCCTTTGTGCAGCTCTGGCAGCAGGTTGAGGATGATATCCTGCGGGACGTGGCCCGGCGCATCGGCAAGATGGACAAAGTGACTGCTACTGCTAACTGGCAGCTGTGGCGCTACCAGCAGACCGAAGCATTGCGCAATGATGTTGTGAAGCTGCTGGCCCGCTACAGCGGCAAAAGCGAAACGGCCATCCGCAAGCTGCTTTTGCAGGCTGCGACCGAAGCCATGGAGCGTGAGGATGCGATCTATTACCACTACGACATGGAGCCGACCCCTTTTGAAGAGAATGCCGCCCTGAACAACCTGCTGGATGCCGGGGCACGGCAGACCTGCGGCACATGGCAGAATCTGACCGCCACCACGGCAAACACCGTCACAGGGGCCTTTGAGCGCACGCTAGACGCTGCATGGCTCAAGGTGAGCACCGGTGCCTTCGACTACAAAACCGCCGTCAAACAGGCCGTGGACAGTCTTGCAGACGACATGCCCATGGTCACCTATCCCAGCGGGCATAAGGACAGCATCGAGGTGGCCGCCCGCCGTGCCGTGCTCACCGGTGTGAACCAGACGACTGGCAAGCTGCAGGTGGCCCGCATGGACGAAATGGGCTGCGAATTTGTGGAGACGACCGCCCACGGCGGTGCCCGTCCTTCTCATGCAGAGTGGCAGGGCAGGCGCTTTCACCGGGGCGGCGCGATGGACTACAAGGGTAAACACTACCCGGATTTTGAAGCCGCCACCGGCTATGGTACCGGCGCAGGCCTTTGCGGCTGGAATTGCCGCCACACCTTTTTCGCGGTGTTCCCGGAGCTGGGCGACCCGCCCCAATGGACGCAGGAACAGCTGCGGGAGCTGAACGCCCGGAACATCGAGTGGAACGGCAAAAAGTACACCGCCTACGAGATATCCCAGATGCAGCGTGCCCGGGAACGGAACGTCCGCCGCTGGAAAAAGCGGTATCTGACCGAGGATGCCGCCGGGCTGGACACCACCGACAGCGCTATGCACCTGAAAGCGGCCCGACAGAGCCTTGCAGAGTTTGCACAGGCCACGGGTGGCCGTGTGGACAGCGCCCGTGTCAGCGTGCCGAAGTTCGGCAGGAGCGAAGCCAGCAGAGCAAGCGCACAGGTGCGGAAGGCATCCTCTACATACAGCAGCTTGAACACAAAGGCGAAACCTGTTACAATGCAGTCAATCGCAAATGTTAAGGCGTTCAGCTGTGACACACTGGATGCCGCCGGGCAGCAACAGCTGAAAAACGCCCACAAGCGCCTTCTCATGGTCGCTTCAAAGCAGCCGGAAAATGTTGAAGTGGGCAGGGTGTTCGACATCAAGATGAAGCCGCTGACGAAAGATATCATCGGCTTGCCGGATGGTCATTCTGTTCAGCTACCAAACCCGGATGTACCCTATATTGCGATTCATACCCATCCTGCATGCGGTAGCTTTTCAAATGGTGATCTGCGGCAATTTACGCGAAACGCAAATTTGAAGTTGCTTACTGCTCTTGGGCATGATGGGCATATTTACGCAATCGAAAAGACTTCTACTTTTCAAGAAAGCTCCGCGAAACAGGCCATTCGGAAAATGGATTGCGCAATTGATGAATTGCTCAAGTCCACGCTGACGGATGAACAGGTTCTTGAAAAGGCAGAAGGGGTTATTTCGGACTGCATAAAGGAGTTGCAGAAAAATGGTGCCAAATTCTACGAATAAACCTTCTTACACAGAACAGGAAGTCAGGGAAATGCAGCAGGTTCTTCTGGAAACTCCTATAGACCCGGCATATGACGATATTTGCAACTCATTTTACGATGGGTGGGACAGAACTGTACACCGTCAGATGTATGCTCGTGACTGCTACAGTATTTTGAAAGAACTTGGAAAGCTCCCGCCCGGCATCGAATAACCTTAACCACCATCCACCCGGACGGTGGTTTTCTTTTGCCCATTTTTACAGAAAGGAACGAACCATGAAAAAGATTCTTCTCGCCCTTGCGCTGGCCGCATCCATTCTGCTGTGTGGCTGTTCCAGCGAAGCCGAAAAGGCCAACTACAACATCTCCAAGCAGGCAGATTACTTCGAGAGTGAGCGCAAGATCACCGTCTACAACGCCCGCACCGACAAGGTGATCATGGAAGCCGAGGGCTACATGTCCATCTCCAACAACTCAAACAATGAGCTTGTCTGCACGGTGAAGGTCGGCCCGGATTCCTACCGCAAGAACTACATCTATCTGAACGACTACACCATGTATGTGGTGGAGGACATCACCGGCACCCATACCGACCCCTACCACTACAAGCTCTATTTCCACACGGACGTACTGCCGAGCGTAGAGGTCAAGCCGTAAAAGTCATTCACGGAAATTCCCCATTTTAACCACTATGTGCCCCGAAAAAAGGCTTCATAGTGGTTTTTTCATGCCGTTTTAGCTCATGTTGGCAGAGCACCGGACTTTTAATCCGGGGGTGGCGGGTTCAACTCCCGCAAGCGGCACCACAGCGGAAGGCGGCGCGTACCCCGTCTTGTCCCGTGCGGAATGAGAACCGCGATACAAAACAGCAGGGACTTATCCACCCAACAGACAAAAGAAAGGAGCACATCGCAAGTGAAACGCGAAGATGTGAGCAAGATCATTCCGGGTATCACCTCGGACCAGCTGGACAGCATCATGAACCTGCACGGCGCGGATATCACGGCCAAGGTGAACGAGATCACCACCCTCAAGGCCGAGAAAACCACCCTGACTGAACAGCTGTCCACTGCAAACAGCAAACTGGAGGGCTACGACCCGGAGTGGAAGGCCAAGGCCGAGCAGGCTAAGACCGATGCTGCGGCTCAGGTCGCTGCCCTCGAAAAGGGCTACGCTCTGGAACGCAAGGCATCCGGCCTGAAGTTTTCCAGCGAGAGCGCCCGCAAGGCGTTCCTTACCGAGGCAAAGGCCCAGAATTTTGCCATGAAGGACGGCGAGATCATGGGCTTTGATGATTATGTCAAGGCTTTCAAAGAGAGTGACCCCAGTGCTATCCTGCCGGACGGCGGCATGGCACGTTTTTCCGCATCGGCGACCGGCGCACCCGGCCAGCCTGCAAACGAACATGAGGCCGCAAACGCTGCATTCCGCGCAGCATTCGGCCAGAAAGGTTGATTCTTATGGCTATTGATGCAATCGCTCGCAATAAGGCTGAGGCCCTGATCCGGGAGCAGCTGGTGAACACCATCCAGCAGGACGTGCCCAAAAGCTCCACCGTCATGCAGCTGGGCACCCGTCTGGCAAACATGACTTCTAACCAGACCAAGATCCCCGTGCTGTCCATGCTGCCGCTGGCTTACTGGGTCAACGGTGACACCGGCATGAAAAAGACCAGCAAGCAGGAATGGGACAATGTCTATATGACCGCCGCAGAGCTGGCCGTCATTGTGCCCGTGCCCGAAGCTGTGCTGGCAGATTCCAGCTTCGACATCATGGGCGAGGTACAGCCCCGCGTCCGGGAAGCCATGGGCGCAAAAATCGACAACGCCATTCTGTTCGGCGGCGAGCGCCCCACCGAGTGGACGACCGATGTTCTGACCCTTGCGGCCAAGAACAAAGTCACCGGCCCCATCGACTATGCAAAGCTGCTGGGCAAGGACGGTCTGTTCTCCAAGGTTGAGGCTGGCGGCTTCGGCGTGGATGCCGTGGTCGGCGATCTGACCGCAAAGGCAGAGCTGCGCGGCCTTGTGGATACCACGGGCCGTCCCCTGTTCCGTTCCGATATGCAGGGTGCAACCACCTACGCGCTGGACGGTGCCCCGATGTACTTCCCGGAGAACGGCGGCTTTGATGCTTCTAAGGCCCAGCTGATCGCAGGCAACTTCAAGAAGCTGGTGTACTCCATCCGTCAGGATGTCACCGTGAAGCTGCTGGATCAGGGCGTTATTCAGGATCCTTCCACCAAGGAGATCGTTTACAACCTCGCCCAGCAGGATATGGTGGCCCTGCGTGTGGTCATGCGCATGGGCTGGGCACTGCCCAACCCTGCAACCCGCCTGAATGCCGACCGCTCCAAGGTTCCGTTCGCGTTCCTGACCGCCGCTGCCGTCGCAGCATAAGGAGGCCCCATGCTGTACTGTACCTACGACGAATACCTCACGGCGGGCGGCACGGTGCCGGAAACGGCCTTCGGGGTGCTGTGCAGCCGGGCTTCCCGCATGATCGATGCCGCCACCTTTGGCCGGGCGGAGAGCCACGCTGCCGGGTGTGAGGCCTACCGGGAAGCATTGGCGGATGCCTGCACGCAGATCGTCGGCCTGCTGGCCGCTGCGTCTGCGACGGGCGCTGTGCCGGGTGCTGCCAGCGTATCCAACGACGGCTACAGCGTCACCTTTGGCAGCAATGCCAGTGTGACCGCGGCCACCCGGCAGGAAGCCTATGAGATCATCCGTACCGCGCTGGGCAGTGACCCGCACGGCCTGCTGTACAGGGGGATTCTGTGATGCAGACAGCTGTTACTGTTGTGAACCTCATCCACGACACCGTCACCGAGACGGACAGGCCGGTGTGCTGGGTGTTCGCCGGGTGCAGCTGGCGGGAATGCCGCTCCACCTCCGGCTCCGTCACCGCCAAGGACCCGGAGCGCACCACCCACATCCGCATCCCGGCCAGCGTGTGCACGGCGGGCTATCTGCCCTATGCCCAGTGGGCGGCGCTGTCTGCGGCGGAAAAGGCCAAGCACTGGACCCTGAAACGCGGCTGGAAGCTGGTGCAGGGTGCAGTGCCTGCCTTGACCGAAGCCGAGTACGCCAAACTCGAAAAAACGCACCTGTGCTGCACAGCGGCGGCTGTCTCGGACGACCGAGAGCCGCTGCTGCCCCACTGGCACGTGGAAGGGAGCTGATCGCATGAGCGCACCGGTTTTTGATTTTAAGATCACCTTACGGCCCGGCCTGCAGGCGGATATGGACGCAGGCTTTGCAAAAGTGCAGTATGCGTTTTCCCAGCAGGTAGCCAAAACCGTTGACCCCTATGTGCCCTTTGACACCGGCACCCTGAAGAACAGCGTCAATCAGGCATCGGACTTCAAGAATGGTCTGCTGGTCTATAACACGCCCTACGCCCGCAGGCAGTATTATCTGCATGAACAGGGTGAAGACCTGCACGGTGACAACCGCCTGCGCGGCTCCTACTGGGGCCAACGGGCCATTGCCGACCACAAGGACGAACTGGAAAAGTTCGCCCACGATGCCGCAAAACAGTATCTCGGAGGTGAAAAATGAGCGAGACTGCAAAACCCACCATTGCCGCCCTGCGGGCGTGGCTCAAGACCTGCCCGCTCATCGCCGAGGAACAGGAAGCCACCGGCGCGGCCTTCCGCATTGCCGGACTGGACGAAGAGGCCACCGCCTTTTCCATCGAGGACAGCCCCGGCGACCCGGTGCTCACCGAGTATCTCTCCGGGCGGGACATGGCAAAGAATTACCTGTTCCTCTCCCGGCGGGAGTACGGCGAGGCGGACGTTCTGGCCATCCAGAACAGCGGCTTTTTTGAGCAGCTGACCGACTGGGTGCTGGCGCAGAATGACTGCGGCCATCTGCCCGATCTCTCGGAATGCGGCAGGGACAAACAATCCCTCAGCGTGTCCGTCACCTCCACCGGCTACATCGTCACCAGCAGCGCGGGCAGCTGCCGGATGCAGATGCAGCTGCGCCTGACCTACTACATGCCCAAATGAAAGGAGTTTTGATATGACTGTTTCTGAAACTCTGGCTAAGCTCAAGACCGATAAGGGTATCGAGCCGAAAGCCGACTACACCGGCGTAGAGCGCGCCGATGACTTTATTTTTGCCATTCAGACCAGCGCCGAGCAGAACAAGGTCGGTGACTGGATCGTATGTGCAGAGCGCGTCAAGGAGCACTCCGGTGCTCTGAACGCCACCACCGAGGACAACTCGTATATCCGCGCCGGCACTGTGACCGAGAAGGGCGAGGTTCAGCGCACCTTTGCCCTGAACGGCAACCGCTGCGTGGGTGACGCTGCGCAGGATTTCCTGCTGAGCCACAAGGTCAAGTTCGGCTCCGGCCAGAGCGTGATCTTCCCCTACGTCTACTTCAGCGTCAAGACCGGCAAGGGCGAAAAGGGCCAGGCGGCATTCATCGTCACCAGCGATACCAGCGGTGCCGCCGGTGCCGCTGCAGGCTTTGCCTGCGATGTCAAGGGCATTGGCACCCCGTCGGAGTACGATTACCTGGACGACCCCGACATGCAGACGCAGGCAGCGCCCGGCAAGGCGGTCAAGGCCTGATATCCGCTTTCCCGTTCCGGGACCGGAACGGGATTTTTTATGCCGTGAAACAGGTTTCTCCGGGGCAGTACCGGGGCACGGCGCAACGAAAGGAGCCAGAAAATGTTTATTTGTGGACAGGAATTTGAGTTTTCCATTTTGAACGCCAACGATATGGACCGCTTTGAAGATGCCAACGAACAGATGCAGCAGGCCGGCAGGGCCGAAACTGAGCGCTTCAACCATGGCGGTGTGCGTCTGGGTGACTATATGCGCGCACAGGCAAGGATTGTCATGCACTGCATCGACGAGATCCTCGGTGCAGGTGCATCCGACCGTCTGGGCCTGGACGAGAACAACGCAGCACCTATCTACGATGTGCTGGATGCCCTCAACGAGGCCTGCAAGGCTGAAAAACAGCACTACGCCGACCGTATCCCGAAGCCGCAGCCCATGAACCGCGCCCAGCGCCGGGCGGAGAAGAAGGCACGGCAGCGCACCCAGACGGCAGGCCACATCGTCAGTCAGCAGCCTGTAAGCTTCCCCGCACAGCCGCCTGCCGCTCAGATGGTGGAGCGTGTGGACAAAGCTGCCCGCCGTAAGGCCCTGCTGGCCGAACTGGCTGCTCTGGAAAATGACTGACCTGCTGACGGATGCCCTGCCTACCGTTTGGGAGGGCAGACGCATCGACCCGGATTTCCGGCATATGGTCTGGCTGCTGAACACCTACCGCCGGGCAGAAACTGACGAAGAAAAGGTCCAGCTGATGCGCGACGCAGCAGAGCGGTTCTTTGCAGAACCGGTTTCAGACCCGCAGCTGCCGGATGCTTTTGCGTCCCTGATGCGCTTTTTCCGCGGTTGTGCGGACGACGCTCCCGGTGGAGAGCCGCCGGAGGCCGATGCCGGTGCCGGTGAGATCACGCTGGACTACCACTGCGATGCAGCCTATGTTCTTGGCGCATTCCAGCAGGCCTACGGCATCAATCTGACCATTGACAAGGTGCACTGGTGGCGTTTTATGGCGCTGATGCAGGCACTGCCTCAGGAGACCGCGCTGTCGCAGATCCTGCAGATCCGCACCACGGATACCAGCGAGATGGACCCAGCAACCCGACAGCGATACGAAGCGGCAAAGGAGCGGTACGCCCTGCCGCCGGAGCTGAAAGGAGGTGCGCGCGATGTTACCCCGCAGCAGCATGATGCCGCATTCCTCGCGCGGTTCCGCTGAGGACAGTACCCGCGTGCCGGTGCGCTGCCCGTATTGCAGCAAGCCGCTGCCTGCCTGGGCAGAAGCTTCCGCCAGCGCTCACGGTGTGTGGGTCAAATGCAAAAATCCCGCCTGTAAGCGGGAGGTAGAAATCAAGTTATAACAGCCTGTGCCCTTGTGCCCGCGCTCTTTTGGAATGGAGAGAGGTGGACACAAGTGGCATTCGATTATTCGATCACCGGCAACACCAAACTGGATACCAGCGGTTTTACCAATGGCATTTCCAGCATGACGGTGGCTGCTGGTAATCTGATTGCTGACTTTGTAAAATCGGCCAGCAGCAAAATGGCCGAGCTGGTGACTTCCTCGGTCGATATTGGTGCATCGTTCGAGACAGCCCTTGCCAAGGTCAGCACCATCGCCGACACGAGCAAGGTCTCTGTGGGCGATCTGAACAAGCAGATCCTTGATACATCCGGCAGCATGGGCGTTGCCGCTGCAGACATTGCCGAAGCAGCCTATCAGGCCATCAGTGCCGGACAGGACACGGCAAACGCCGTAGCTTTTGCCGGACAGGCTTCCAAGCTGGCTGCTGCTGGCTTCACTTCCAGCAGTTCGGCGGTCGATATCCTGACCACCGCGCTGAATGCCTATGGCCTGAGTGCAGATCAGGCCACCCATGTATCGGATGTGCTGCTGACCACCCAGAATCTGGGCAAAACCAGCGTGGATGAGCTTTCGTCCAGCATGGGCAAGGTCATTCCTCTGGCTGCAGCGTATGGCGTGACCGTCGAAAATCTGTCCAGTGGTCTGGCCGTCATGACCGCAAATGGTATTGCCACGGCAGAAGCCACCACCTACACCAAGTCCATGCTCAACGAACTGGGCGATGCCGGTTCTACTGTCGGCAAAATTTTGCAAAAACAGACCGGCAAGAGCTTTGCTCAGCTGAATGCTGAGGGCAAGAGCCTGGGCGATGTTCTGCAGATTTTGTATCAGAGTGTCGGCGGTAACAGTACTGCTTTCGCGGGCCTGTGGTCCAGCGTGGAAGCAGGCACCGGCGCATTGTCTTTGGCATCCGGCGGCGCAGAGCATTTTAACAATGTTCTCAGCCAGATGCAGAACAGCGCAGGCGCTACCGAGACTGCCTATGAGACCATGACCGACACCTTCCGGCACAAGGTGGATACCCTGCAGACGGCTGCAGAGAACCTCGGCATTACCCTGTATGATTCGCTGGAGCCTACTCTGGGCGATGTTGCTCAGTGGGGCACCGACTGCATCAGCACCCTGACCACTGCCCTGTCTGAGGGCGGGCCGGAAGCTATGCTGGCCGCTGCCGGAGAGATCATCTCCGATCTGGCAGCAGGCATCGCGGCACAGCTGCCCAGCCTGATGCAGTCCGGTGTGGAGATCATCACCCAGTTGGCTGAAAACATCGTGGCAGCTACACCGGCTATGCTTGATACAGCTGCCGAAGTGCTGGGCGCTCTGGCACAGGGGCTTGTGGACAACATCCCGGACCTGATCGCCAGCGCCGCTGAGGTCATCGCCGGATTTATCGGCTACCTCGGCGACCACGCAGACGAGATGATGACCGCGGGCCTGCAGATCATCGAGAGCCTCATCATCGGCATCACCGATAACCTGCCGGGTCTGATCGAGGCCGCAGGCGCGACGATCGCCAAATTCGCCGCCGCACTGATCTCCAATCTGCCGAAGATCCTCGAGTGCGCTGCCGCCATAATGACAACCCTTGTGGACGGCATCCTCTACAGCATCGAAAATCTGGCCGAAGCAGCCCTCGCCTGCATCGCAAAGCTGGTGGGTGTCTGGGACGGAAACATGGACGAGTTCGGCCATATTGGTGAGAACATCGTTCAGGGCATCATCAACGGCATTGCAGGCATGTGGGGCAAGCTCACCTCGTGGGTGTCCGGCCTGATCGCCAACCTCGTTGGAACGGCCAGCAATGCCGCCACCACCGGTGTCGCGTCCGGCGCTGCTTCTGCGGTGGCATCAGCCTACAACGGCAAAGGAATGAACCGTGACCAGCGGCATCAGGACGCACTGGCAGGCAAGGGCATCAGCAACAAGAGCTGGACTGAGCGCCAGAACGAAGCAAAGGCCGCAGCAGCCGAAAGCCAGAAAGCCGCATCCACCATCTCCCAGTCCGCAGGCAAAGCCGCATCTGCCGTCAGCACCTCCGGCAAAAAGGCCAGCGCCAGCACCAAAGCCGTCACTGCGTCCGTAGTCAAATCCATCTCGGACACCACGACCACCGTAAAGGACGGCGTGACCCGGACGGTGGAAACGGTCAATGAGACCTTGTCCAACGGCAAAAAGCAGCAGAAACAGACCATCACCGAGACTTCCCGGCAGATGGTGGATGGTGTGCTGAAGGATGTCAAGACCATCACAGAGGTTGCTGCGGACGGCACCAAGACTGTCAAGCAGACCATGGAGGATGTCAAGGCATCCGTACAGACCACGGTCAAGGACACCCAAACCAGCATCGTGGGCGGTGCGCAGGTCACGGTGGAAAAGACCACCGAGACCCTGACTGATGGCAGCGAGCGGGTGTCCACCGTGACTACCCGCACCGGCACCGAGGTCATCGAGGGCGTAGAGCGCACCGTCAAGACCGTGACCACCAAGACCGCCGACGGTGTGGAGACCACGGTCAAGACCATTGAGGATGCCGGACCGCAGTATGCCAGTGCTGGAGAGCTGTTGACCACTCAGCTGCGCACCAAGCTGGAAGATGGCTGGAAGGACATCAAGAAGGACATCCAGACCGACGCGGTCGGTGCCATCAAGACCCTTGCCAACGCGCTGAAAAACGGCGATCTGGAACAGCTGGGTTTCTGGGCAGCTTCCTACTTCTGGCAGGCGTGCACGGATAAACAGAGGGAGCAGATCACGGCCATTGCGCAAGGTGCGCTGGACCAGCTCGGCAATGCGCTGTCCGGTGTTGGCAACAAGCTGGCAGCTCTTGCATCCAGTCTGGTTGCAAAGTTCGTGCCCGCTGCAACGACGGCCACCGGTGCGCAGGAGGGGCTTAACGTTGCCATGGATGCCAACCCCATCCTGCTGGTGATTTCTCTGATCGGCATGTTGGTGGGCGCACTGCTCAACTTTGCCAGCACAAACAAAAACGTCGCAAACGGCATGAACGATGTATGGTCGGGCGTGGCCGATTTCATGTCTTACATTTTTGAGGGCCTGATGTACGTCCTTGGCTTGTTTGTGGAGCAGTTTGTCATCGAGATCAATACGCTGATCGGTGCCTATAATCTCGTCGCACAGCTTTGGGACGGCCACATCGACTATGTGTCCAACCCCGCATGGGACTATGCCAAGAAGATCCAGAAGGAGCGTGAGGACCGCAAGAACGCCCGCCTCGCCAAGCAGGAGCAGGCCGAGCTGGATGCGGAGTATGCCCGTCAGTCCGGCGATGCCGAGAAAAAGCAGCTGGATGCCGAGTACGCTAAAAAGGCTGCCGAACTTGCCCGGGCGAAACTTACCGAGGATGACCCCGGCATGCTGGATGCCGAAAAGGCCGTGGCTACTGCGGACTATAAAAAATCCGTTGCCGACCTCGAAAAGAAACTGCTGGATGCCGAGTACAAGAAGCAGTCGGCGCAGATCGGCAAAAAGACTGCTGCCGATGCAACCGCGCTGGCGGATCTGGAAAAGCAGCTTGTCGAGGCCGAGAACACCCTGCGGATGGGCGACCTTGAGCGGGAACTGCTGCAGCTGGACTACGAAAAGACCCTCCGAGACCTAGAAGAAAAATACAAGCCCAGCACCCCCGCCGAGCCGGAGAAGCCTGATGCCTCGACGGACCCCGGCACCCCCGGGACTACGCCGGATAAGGATAATACCGATGCCATCCGGGACAACACCGAGGCCCTGCTGGCCGCAAACAGCAAGCTGGCCGAGATGGTGCGGCAGGCAGACAGTCTGGTGCTGTCGGACAACATGGCCATCTCTCGCAGTGTGGCCGCTTCCGGCACGGCAAAGGTGGCCGCAGCCGCCAACCAGTACCACCGGGAGGGCGACACCAACATCACCCAGAACATTTACAGCAAGGCCCAGACGGCGGCAGACCTCCAGCGGGAAGCACGCTGGGAAGCCGACCGGGCCAAGGCCCAGAAACGATGAAAGGAGGGCTCTGAATGCCATTTCGCAAAGACCATTTGCGGCTCGTGACGGATGCCGGGGCCGCTCTCGACATCGGGTGGGACTACGGCACGCCCTACTCCCTCGATCCCATCAATGGTGTGAACGTAGATCTGCAGACCGCACAGGGCGTGAACCAGATCGGCAACACGGTGGAGAAACAGAGCGTGGCCGGGGTGAGCCGTGAACTCATCATCCACTGCCACAGCCCCCACGGCGATGCGGATGCCGCCCTGCTGCTGGAAAAACTCCCCTACTTCACCAGCGGCACCATGTACTTTGAGGACAAGTATTTCTGCCGCTTTGTGCTTTCCAAGACCCCCTACACAAAGAGCATCCACCCATACCCGGTCCTTGACATGATGTTCTTCTGCCCGAAGCCCTTCTGGTACGATCTGACCGCTCAGAGCTTCTGCATCAACGGCTTTGTGCCCAGCTTCAGGCTGCCGGTCAACTACTCCAAGCCCCACCGGTTCGGCGTGCGCACCTCGTTTGGCTGGCAGAACGCGGTCAACCCCGGGGCGCTGGCTGTACCCTTCACGGCCACCCTCAAAAGTGACGGTGCGGTGGTCAACCCCTGCGTGCTGAACATCATCACGGGCCAGAGCATCCGCATCCTGACCACCCTGACCCCGGGGCAGGTCATCGAGATCTACCGCACCACCACCGACAAGCTGGCCGTCAAGCGGACAGAGGACGGCACGGAGGAGAACATCTTCTCCCTGCTGGACGAGGACAGCGACCTGCTGGAGCTGGCTCCCGGAGACAACCTGCTCAAGGCCACCGCCGACAGCGGCGAGACCCTCCTGCAGGTCACGGTGCAATTTTATCCCATGGTTTCAGGCATTCTGCCGGAGGTGATTGCATGACGCTGGATGTTTTGGATGAGACGACCCTTGCCCGGCTGGGCCGGGTGGAGGTCTGGGTGAGCCTTTACTGGGACGAGCCCTACAACACCGAGGGTGAGTTCACCCTCGAAGTCAGACCCACCGAAGAGAACCTGTCCCTGCTGCGGGAGGGCCGCTGGCTGCGCCGCAGTGACAGCGACGTGCCCATGCGCATCTGCCACCGGAGCAACGAGAACACCGACAGCAATCTAGTGGTCACCGGCTTCCCGGGAACGTGGATCTTCACCAAGCGGGTCTGCACCGTCATCGTGAAGAGCGAGAACGCGGAGCAGGCCATGCGCAGGCTGGTCAATTCCATGGAGCCGTGGCCCAAGCTGGAGCTTGGAGAGCTGGTGGGCTTTGACACCACCTACACCGCACAGACCTCCGGCGGCAGCATCATGGACTACCTGATGACCATCGGCGCGGCCTGCGACCTAGGCTTCCGGGTACGGCTGGCAGGCAAGAACGCAGATAAGAAGCTGCTGTTCGAGGTCTACCGGCCCACCGCCGACCCCAACAACAGGTTCAGTACCAAGTGGGGCAACCTGACCGGGGCCAGTTGGGCCTTTGGGGACAGCGACTATGCCAACGTTGCCGTTGTTCAGGGGGCCGGTGAGGGCGATGCCCGGGCCACCGTGACCGTGGGCCTGACGGATGCCACCGGAGCCGACCGGCGGGAGCTCTATGTGGATGCCCGGGACGTGCAGCCGGACGAGGAAAAGGGCGAGAGCAACAAGAGCGAAGCCTACCTCGAGCGGCTCATGGCCCGGGGCACCAACAAGCTGCTGGAACAGCTGCGCACCGGCTCCATTGAGCTGACCATCGATGCCGAGGGGCTTTCCCCCGGCGACGTGGCCTTCTGCACCATCCCGGAGCTGGGCTACAAGGCCACCGTCCGGGTGGCCGATGTCATCACCCAAAGCCAGAGCGACAGCACCACCCGCACCGCGCGGCTGGGCACACCGGTCTGGCGCAAGCTGTAAGGAGATGATCTTTTGAGCAAAATCGTTTTATACCCCGCCGACGGCTACGACTTCGATGCCGCAGACGTGGCGGCCTACCTTGCGGGCCTCACCAGCGGTGTGTTCAGCTCCGCTGAGGACTTCCCGGTGACAGCCGCAGGCGGGCTGAAGGTCACCGTGGGCGCGGGCCGTGGCTGGGTGCACCCCAGCCGTTTCACCGGCTACTCCATCACAAAGCGGGAGGCCGATACCCTGACCCTGCCGCTGGCCGACCCATCTCTCCCCCGCATCGACCGCATCGTCATGCGCTATGATGCCGGTGCCAGAGCCGCCAGCCTGCAGGTGCTGCAGGGCACGGCATCCAGCACACCCACGGCCACGGCCATCTCCCGCACCGAGCTGATCTACGACCTCTGCCTTGCCGAGATCACCCGCCCGGCAGGCTCCACCGCCGTCACCACCGGCCAGATCACCGACACACGGCTGGACGAGAAGCTCTGCGGCATCGTGCGGGACGGCGTGACCGGCATCCCCACCGACAAGCTGCTGGCCGCTGCCAGGGAGCGCATCAACGCACTGGAGGAGAAAGCCACCACCAGCGCCGCCAGTGCTCAGGCCAACGCAAAGAAAGCCGAAGCGGCGCGAGATGATGCCAATACCAGCAAAACCGCAGCTGCTGACAGTGCAGCAGCCGCAAAAAAAGATGCCCAGACAGCATCCAGCGCGGCCAGCACTGCCACAGGTGCGGCAAGCGCAGCAAAGACCAGCGAGACCAATGCGGGCACAAGCGCATCCAATGCGAAGGGCAGCGAAACAAAATCCGGTGAATACCTGCAGGCCACAAAGGAATATTTCGAGCAGGTGCGCACCATTACGCTGGGCGCGCAGGGCTGGTATGAGACCTCAGACGCCCTGACTGCTGCGGTGCCCGTGGGTGAAAACGGCTGGTGGGCTGTGGTGGGCACCACGGACAGCATCTGGGTATGGGACCGCGACACCAATGCCTGGCGTGACAGCATTGTGACGGTAAACATGAGCGACTACTACACCCGCACGCAGGTGGATGAAAAGCTGACTGACAAAGCAAACAAGACCGCCGATGACCTGAACACGATGATCAACGCGCTGACCACCGGTGCTTCGACCCCTACTGATGCGGACTACTATGTGAGCCAGTATGTCGGCGGCGGAAGCACAACGACCACCTACCACCGTCGGCCCATGAGTGCACTGTGGACCTACATCAAGAGCAAGGCAGACTCTGTGTTTGCGGCCAAGAGCCACACCCACAACTATGCCGGTTCCGATTCTGCGGGCGGCTCGGCCAACAGTGCCGTCAAACTCGATACCGCAACCGCGGGCAGTGCGACGAAACCGGTATATATCATCGGTGGCAAGCCGGTGGCCTGCACTCACTCGCTGGGCAAGGATGTACCGGCCAACGCCGTTTTTACTGACCACACTTACGCCAAGATGACCGCCGCCACTGCCAGCGCGGCTGGCAAAGAGGGCCTTGTGCCTGCACCCGCAGCCGGTGCACAGGGTAAATTTTTGCGCGGGGATGGGACGTGGCAGGCCATTGCGACCAGTGGCCTGTCTGCCTACCCGGTGGGCAGCATCTACCAGAGCACCGACCCCACCAGCCCTGCCGCCCTGTTTGGCGGCACATGGGAGCAGATCGCATCGGAGCGCGTGCTGATGGGTGCCAGCAGCAGCCACAAAGCGGGCACCACCGTGAAGGCCGGACTGCCGAACATCACGGGTACAGCCAATGGCGGCGTGTTGTCCATGGTCAATCCAAGTAGTGATGGGGCTTTTGGGGGTAAATACTATGACACTAGTTCCAGGCACGGCGGTGGAGACAGGGGTGATTGGTTTAGCACTTATAACCGCACTTTTGACGCTTCCAAATCGAACCCGATCTACGGTGCAAGCAATACCGTGCAACCCGCCGCCTACTATGTTTACATCTGGCACCGCGTGTCATGAGAAAGGAGGTTTTGAGCGATGATCCCTGTGACATTTGACACTGTGGCAACATTGCAGTTTGGCAGTGAGGGTCACCCGACCAGTCTGCACTTCGCCATCCCGGAAGAGTGGAAAACCTGCAAAATCAGACTCCACCTGCGGCGCAGCAACGGTAGCTTTGTGCCCCCGATGCAGCTGGACGAAAATGGGTGCGTAAAAGTAGACCGCCGTGACTCCGGAAAGACCGGCGGACAGTGGATGCTGTCGGCTGAAAGTCCTGACGGAAAAGTATCTTACTCGCGAATCGGCAAATATGTGACCCCCATGGAGGTGACACAATGAAGATCCTTGACGAGACCGGCGCGGTCGTGGAAAACCCCGACCTGACGCTGGGCTACCTGACCGACGACACCGAAGAGATCACTCACCCCGCCGTAGAGGGCGTGGAGGAGCAGTGGCACTGGGAGACCGTGACCGAGTATCCGAACGGTGGCAGGGATGTGCAGAAGATCGTTGACCGTCCCGGCATTCAGGCACAGGAGGAATGGGTGGAACAGGTGCCCATTCAGCGGTACATCCGCTATACCGCCGAAGAGCTGGCCGCGCAGGAAGAAGCGCGCAAGAAGGCCGAAGCCCGGGAGAAGCTGCCGGAAACGGTGGCGGCACTGCAGGCCGCTCTGGCCGATGCTGACGCGCTGAACCTTGACCAGGACTACCGCCTGACTCTTTTGGAGCTGGGCGTGACCGATGATGAAACAACCGCATGAACAGAAAGGAAGGACCCTTATGGCACTTTATAACACCTGCAAACGCATGATCGAGCGCGGCCAGATCGATGGTATGGCAAAGAAGCTGGATATCTTCTACGCCGCCAACAAGCTGACCGATGAACAGTACGCAGAACTGACCGAGATGCTGACCGAAAAGGCTAGCGCATAACCGGGCCAGAAAAGGACGTGATACATATGGCAATCAAACAATACAGCCTGAAAGCAGACGGTGCAAAGCAGCTCTCTCCCGCGTTCCGCGTGCGGGAGTTCCGCTGCCGTGATGGCACCGACACTATCCTCATTGACGAGGGCCTTGTGGTGGTGCTACAGTGCATCCGGGAGCACTTCGGCAAAGCCGTGACCATTACCAGCGGCTACCGCACGGTGGCACACAATGCCAAGGTGGGCGGCTCAAAATCCAGCCAGCACCTGCTGGGCCGGGCCGCGGACATTCAGGTGCAGGACACCGACCCGCTGGCCGTTGCCGCCTACGCTGAAAGCCTGATGCCCGGCTGGGGCGGCGTGGGCCGCTACCCGGTCAAGGCAGGCCGGGCCAAGGGCTGGGTGCACGTGGACACCCGCCCGAACAAGAGCCGGTGGACGCTGTGAGGTGAATAACATGAGCAAGACTATTTTTATCAGCCAGCCCATGGGTGGCTTGTCCGATGAACAGGTACTTCAGGAACGCGCCGCCGCGATCAGCAAGGCAAAGGCTCTGTTGGGTGAAGATGTGGCTCCGCTGGAAACCTTCTTTGATGATTTCGGCCCGGCAGCAAAGCCGCTGGACTATCTGGCCCGGAGCATCGAGTTCCTTGCAAAGGCCGATGTGGCAATCTTTGCTCCGGGCTGGCAGAATGCGCGCGGCTGCCGCATTGAGCACCAGTGCGCCGAGGACTACGGCATCCCCGTGATGGAGGTGTGAGACCAGTGGAAAGCATCATCTCAGCCATCCTTGCCGGTGCGGTGACCCTGATCGGTGTATTGATCGCCAACAGCCGCAGTCAGGCTGTGACCGACACCAAGCTGGAAGAGCTGACCCGCGAGGTGCGGGAGCACAACAATTTTGCCCGCCGCGTCCCCATTTTGGAAGAGCAGATGAAGGTGGCCAACCACCGCATCGCTGATTTAGAAGCAGACGAACACGAAAGAGAAAGGACCTAACTATGAACGAACACACCTACAACGCACCCACCATCTCCGCAGGCACCATTGCCCGCACCGCCTGCCTGCTGCTGGCCCTGACCAATCAGGTGCTGTCTGCACTGGGCAAGCCCGTGCTGCCCATCGAGAGCCAGACCGTGGAACAGCTGGTCACCGCTGGTATCACCACCGTGGCCGCGCTGGTCGCGTGGTGGAAGAACAACAGCTTCACCCCCGCAGCCCTTCAGGCAGACCAGACCTACGACAAGCTGAAGGCACAGGGAAAGTATACACAGCGATACAGAGCACGAAAATAATCTGATGCTGTGTGCCATTTTGCGCCACTTTTTGCGCCACTGATTTAGGGAAGTTGTGGTAAAATAAGGGTAATTAAGGCGCTTTTTTCTAAAAACCGAAGGACGGCTACAAAAAGAAAAATCCCCAAAAAGCTAGGCACAAAGCCGCTTTTTGGGGATTTTGTTTTGGAGCTACTGACCTGATTCGAACAGGCGACCTGCTCATTACGAGTGAGCTGCTCTACCAGCTGAGCCACAGTAGCAGATAAAATTTTCTTGCATGTTCTGCAACGAGAAATATTCTATCATACTTCCTGTGCGCTGTCAAGATTTGATTTTGCGGCAGAACAGGTGCAAATCGTCTGTGATGCAAAAATATAACTGCCCTCCGAGAAAAACTCGAAGAGCAGCCTTGCACACAAGAATAATCAGTTGAACAGCTTACGGCCGATCCAGATGCAGATGCAGGCACCCACAACGGAAACGAGGATCTCACCCACGATGCCGGTAGCGCTCAGACCGATCAGGCCGAACACGATACTGCCTACAAAACCGCCCAGAATGCCCAGCACGATATTGCGCACGGTGGAAGTTTCGCTGCCCATAATGCGGCCAGCGATGTAACCAGCCAGAGCGCCGATCAGTAGACTGAAAATAAAACCAAACATAATACTCGACCTCCTGAATTTTAAAGCTCTGCGCTCTGCCCGGCGGTTTCCCGGGCAAAGCGGCAAATATCCTTCAAACAACATTTTTCGCATTCTGGTTTGCGCGCATTGCACACTGCCCGACCATGCATCACAAAGCGGTGGCACAGGTCGCTGCCTTCTTCCGGAGGAACGATCTTCCACAGGGCCATTTCCACCTTCTGCGGTTCCTTGATGCCGTCCACAAGGCCGATCTTGTTGCACAGCCGGATGCAGTGGGTGTCTGTTACGATAGCAGGCTTGCCAAACACATCGCCCATGATAAGGTTTGCGCTCTTGCGGCCTACGCCGGGCAGGGCGAGCAGCTCTTCAAAGGTGGTGGGCACCTGACAACCGTATTTATCGCGCAGCACCCGCATACAGGCGGAGATATCCCGCGCTTTGGAGTGTCCCAACCCGCAGGGCTTGACGATGGCTTCAATGTCTTCGGGTTCCGCAGCAGCCAGCGCAGCAACATTGGGATATCTGGCAAACAGGTCTTCCACCACAATGTTCACGCGGGCATCGGTGCACTGGGCTGCCAGACGCACGCTGACCAGAAGCTGCCAGGCGTGGTCATAATCCAATGTACAGCCGGCATCTGGGTATTCTTTTTTTAACCGGTCGATCACTTCCAGCGCCAGCGCCTTTTTTGCAGTAAGGTCTTCTGGTGCTTTTTTGCGAACAGGCATTTCATCCACTCCCATCAACAAAAGCTGATACGATAATACCATGTTTTGCGTTTTTTGTAAACTGCGGGCAAAAATTATCTGAGAATGATTTTCAGATAAAACCTTGCTCTTACTGCCAAAATGCGATATACTATAGAAAAATGCTGGGGGGATCGCGCCTCGGTACGGGAGGAGGGAAACACGATGAACGAACCACTGGCACAGCGTCTGCGGCCCAAAACACTGGCAGATGTCTGCGGTCAGCAGCATCTGCTGGCACCGGGCAGGGTGTTCCGCCGTACCATCGAGAGCGGACGCATCCCCAACATGATCTTCTACGGCCCGTCTGGTACCGGAAAAACGACTGTGGCGCGCATCATTGCAGAAAACAGCGGTATGACGCTGCATAAGCTCAATGGCACTTCCTGCGGCACCGGGGACATCAAGGCGGTGCTCAAGGATATCGGCACGCTGGCAGGTGCGGGAGGCATCCTGCTGTATCTGGACGAGATCCAGTACCTGAACAAAAAACAACAGCAGAGCCTGCTGGAATGCATTGAAGACGGCTCGGTGACGCTCATTGCATCCACCACCGAAAATCCGTACTTCTACATTTATAATGCGCTGCTGTCCCGCTGCACGGTGTTTGAGTTCAAATCGCTTTCGGCGGCGGATGTGGAGCGTGGGGTGCACAATGCACTGAAAAAGCTTTCGGAAGGGGAGAGCACAAAGGTCTGCATGGACGAGGATGCCTGTGCCTACCTTGCCGAGAGCGCAGGCGGCGACCTGCGCAAGGCGCTGGGCTGTCTTGATTTTGCGGTGACGGCAGCTCCCATTGAGGATGGGGAAAAGCACATTACGCTGGAAATGATCCAGCAGGTCACCCGCCGCACTGCCATGCGGTATGACCGGGAGGGCGATGACCACTACGACATCGTGTCAGCCTACCAGAAGTCCATGCGCGGCTCCGACCCGGATGCGGCGCTGCATTATCTGGCCCGTCTGCTGGAAGCAGGAGATCTGCCCTCGGCCTGCCGTCGCCTGATGGTATGTGCCTGCGAGGATGTGGGCCTTGCCTATCCACAGATCATCCCCATTGTGAAGGCGGCAATTGATGCCGCCAACATGGTGGGCCTGCCGGAAGCACGGCTCCCGCTGGCAGATGCCGTCATTCTGGTGGCCACCAGTCCCAAGTCCAACAGTGCCCACGATGCCATCAACGCGGCCATTGCGGATGTGCAGGCGGGCCGCACCGGGCCCATCCCGCGGCAGCTGCAGAACAAACACTGTGATGGTGAGGATGCTCTGGTGAAGGGCCAGAACTACAAATACGCCCATGACTACGATCATCACTGGGTGGAACAGCAATACCTGCCAGATGCCATCAAGGACGTGAAATATTACACCTTTGGCGATAACAAAAATGAGCAGGCGGCCCGTGCCTACTGGGCAAAGATCAAGGGCGAAGAGAACGTCTGAGCCACGCCTTACACCCAAAACCAAAAAACAAAGAAAAAGGAGAACGATATGCGATATTCCAAACAGCGTGAGCTGGTCATGCAGACGGTACAGAACCTGTGCGATCATCCCACTGCCGAGGAAATTTACGATGAAGCCGTGAAGGAGTGCCCGGGGCTGAGCCTTGGCACCGTATACCGTAACCTGAATAGTCTGGTGGATGCGGGCCGGGTGCGCCGGGTGTCCATTCCAGGCAAGGCTGACCGCTTTGACCACACGCTGCCCTGGCACAGCCATCTGTACTGCACCGTGTGCGGCAGCGTGAACGATGCCGAGGTGGACGAAAAGCAGGTAATGAAGCTGGTGAAAAACCAGAAGGGCCATGTGCAGGACTGCGCTGTTGTGCTGATCGGCGTATGCGAGGCCTGCTGCGAGAAGCAGGCGCAGGAAAACGCCCACTGAACCATAAAATTTGCACGGAACCTCTTGCCCGGAGCGTATAAACAGGGTATACTATAGAGAAGGCTCTTTTCAGAAAGTGCAAGTAGATTTTCGCCGCACAGGGCACTTCGGTCCGGCGGAGAAGGATGGTTTGATTGGAATACATTAGTTTTGAACATAATAACATTGCCGCTGAGCTGGTAAAGCAGGCCTATGATACGCCGCCGCTGGCCTTTGTGCACAGCTATGGCTGTCAGCAGAACGTGAACGACGGCGAGCGGATCAAGGGCGTGCTGATGGACATCGGCTATGGCCTGTGCGATAAGCCCGAGGATGCAGACCTGATCCTCTTCAACACCTGCGCCGTGCGTGAGCATGCCGAGCAGCGTGTGTTCGGCAACGTAGGTGCCCTGAAGGGACTCAAGGAAAAAAAGCATGACCTCATCATCGGCCTGTGCGGCTGCATGGCGAACCAGAAGCATGTGGTAGAAAAGCTGCGTAAGAGTTACCCCTATGTTGACCTTGTGTTTGGCGTGGACGGCATCGACACCCTGCCGCAGCTCATTGCCCAGAAGCTGCAGAAGCATAAGCGTGTGCTGATGGAGCCCGCCCAGCGCCCGGTCATCGTGGAGAATATCCCCATCCGGCGTGAGAGCGAGTTCCGCGCATGGCTGCCCATCATGTACGGCTGCGACAACTTCTGTACCTACTGCATCGTGCCTTATGTGCGCGGCCGCGAAAAGAGCCGCAAGCCCGGTGATATCCTTGCTGAATTCCGCGGTCTTGTGGAGGCAGGCTATAAGGAGATCACATTGCTGGGACAGAACGTCAACAGCTACGGCAAGGGTCTGGAAGAAAAGGTGGACTTTTCTGATCTGCTCAACCTGCTGTGCACGGTGCCTGGCGATTACCACATCCGCTTTATGACCAGCCACCCCAAGGATGCCAGCCACAAGCTGATCGACACCATTGCCGCCCAGCCGAAGCTGTGCAAGCACCTGCACCTGCCGGTGCAGTGCGGCTCCGATGAACTGCTGAAGAAGATGAACCGCCACTACACGGTGGAGCAGTACATGGAGCTGATCGAATACGCCCGCAAAACGGTGCCCGGCATCACCTTTTCCAGTGACATCATCGTTGGCTTTCCCGGCGAGACCGAAGCGGACTTTGTCAAGACGCTGGAACTGGTGCAGAAGGTGGGCTATATGCAGCTGTTCACCTTTATCTATTCCAAGCGCACCGGCACCAAGGCCGCCGATATGCCGGACCCCACCCCCCGCAAGGAAAAGACCGACCGCATGACCCGCCTGCTCAAGGTGCAGGACGAGATCGCCATGGCACTGGTCAAGGCGCAGGTTGGTCAGACTGTGAAGGTACTGGTAGAGGGCTTTGGCCGCAGTGAGGGCACCCTCTCCGGCCGTCTGGACAACAACCTGACGGTGGAGTTCACGGCAGACGCTTCCCTGATGGGCAGCTATGCCAACGTACATCTCACGGGCGCACGGGCGACTGTGCTGCTGGGTGAGCTTGCCTGAGTGATTCCGGGGCAGTGCCCCTGAACGTATAAATAAGAAGGAGACCATTCAAATGGATTGCATTGATCTTTTCAAGCGCGCAGCCGTTGCGCTGCAGACCGATAGCCGCTACCTCGTTCTGGATCAGACCCGCAAGGCAAACGATAAGGACGAAGAGCTGCAGAACCTGATCGGCGAGTTCAATCTCGCCCGCATGGATCTGAACAACGAGATCGGCAAGAGTGAGCGCAACGATGCCCGCATCGCCGAACTGAACGAAAAGGTGAACAGCCTGTACGGTCAGATCATGGGCAACGAAGGCATGGTGGCTTACAACGAGGCCAAGCGTGACTGCGAGAACCTTGTGAACTATATTGATGCCATCATCAACACTGCCATGAATGGCGGCGACCCCATGACGGTACAGGAGCCTTCTGCTTCCTGCACCGGCAGCTGCTCCACCTGCGGCGGCTGCCACTAAAACCGGCAAAAACAAAACGCGGCTGTGCAAAACAGACCGCGTTTTGTTTGCAAAAGCGGTTACAAGCCGCAAACTTGTGCACAGAACCATAGAACGGGAGAGAGGGTAAACCATGGCAGAGCTGTCGCCCATGATGCAGCAATATCTTGAGATCAAAAAACAACATAAGGACGAAATTCTGTTTTACCGCATCGGCGATTTTTACGAGATGTTCTTTGACGATGCCCTGACGGCATCCAAGGAACTGGACCTGACCCTGACCGGCAAGCAGTGCGGCATGGAAGAGCGAGCACCCATGTGCGGCGTGCCCTTCCACAGCTACGAGGGCTATGTGGCGCGGCTGATCGCCAAGGGCTACAAAGTAGCCATCTGTGAGCAGGTGGAAGACCCGGCCAAGGCCAAGGGCCTTGTCAAGCGAGACATCATCCGTGTGGTCACGCCCGGCACGGTCATTGAGAGCAGCATGCTGCAGGACGACCGCAATAACTACATTGCCAGTATCTTCCTCAAAGGAAAGAAAGCAGGTTTGTGCTTTGCAGATGTCTCTACCGGTACGGCCCATATCACCGAGCTGAACGCGGATAAAACGGCACCGGCTGTGATCACAGAGCTGTGCCGCTACCATCCCAGCGAAGTGCTGATGAATCCGGGCCTTCTGGACTGCCGCGAGGTGACGGCGTACATCAAAAAGAATATGACTTGCTCGGTGGAACTGGTGGAAGATGAACGCTATGCGCCGGGCCTTGTGGCGGCATCGCTGGAAAACCAGTTTGGCCGCGACTGGGCACAGACCACCGGCATTGCAGCGGACGGCCTTGTGCGCTTTGCCATGGCTGCACTGCTGGAATATCTGCACGATACCCAGATCAAGGGCGTGGAACGTCTGAAAACGGTCATAACCTATAATAAGGCCCAGTTCATGCGTCTTTCGCCCGTGACCCGCGCCAATCTGGAGCTGACCGAGACGCTGCGCGGCCGCGAAAAGCGGGGCACGCTGCTCTGGGTGCTGGATAAGACCAGTACATCCATGGGCAAGCGTATGCTGCGCAGCTGGATCGAGCAGCCGCTTATTTCCAGTGCACTCATCAACCACCGCCTGAACGCTGTGGAGAGCCTTGTCAAGCAGACCATGGCCCGCGGCGACCTGACCGAAGAGCTGGGTTACATTGCGGATATGGAACGCCTGATGACCCGCACGGTTTACGGCTCTGCCACACCCAAGGAGATCTATACGCTGGCCCAGACCTGCGACCGGCTGCCCGGTCTGCGCAGGCTGGCTGAGGCCTGCGGCTGCCCGGAGCTTGCTGAACTGGCAGTACAGATCGATCCGTTGGAGGACATCAAGGCCCGTATTTATGCGGCGGTGGACCCGGAAGCGCCCTCTACCCTCAAGGATGGCGGTGTCATTGCCAAAGGCTACCATGCCGAGGTGGACGAACTGCGTTCCATCCGCGACAATACCAAGGGCGTTCTGGCGCAGCTGGAAGCCCGCCTGCGGCAGGAGACCGGCATCCCCAAGCTGAAGATCGGCTATAACCATGTGTTTGGCTACTTCATCGAGGTAAGCAACTCCTATAAGAGCATGGTGCCGGAGACCTACATCCGCAAGCAGACCCTAACTTCCGGCGAACGCTACATCACGCAGGAACTGAAAGAGCTGGAAAGCAAGATCTTAGGTGCCCACGAACGGCTCATCACGCTGGAGCACCGCCTGTTCAGCGAACTGCTGGAAAGCATCAGCGCTCAGCTGGACCGCATCCAGCGCACGGCAAATGCGGTGGCCCAGCTGGATGTGCTCACGGCGCTGGCGCAGGTGGCAGCGGAAAACAACTACTGCCGTCCCATCGTGGACGACAGTGACGAGCTGACCATCACCGAGGGCCGTCACCCTGTGGTGGAGCAGATGCTGAAAGGCAGCCTGTTTGTACCCAATGATACCACCCTGAACTGTGGCGCAGACCGCTGCCTGATCATCACCGGCCCCAACATGGCAGGTAAATCCACGTACATGCGCCAGAATGCACTGATCGCGCTGATGGCGCAGATCGGCTCCTTCGTGCCGGCATCCAGCTGCCACGTGGGTGTGGTGGATGCCATTTTCACTCGCATCGGTGCGTCGGACGACCTGTCTGCCGGTCAGTCCACCTTTATGGTGGAGATGACCGAGGTAGCGGAGATCCTGAAAAATGCCACCGCCAAAAGCCTTGTGGTGCTGGACGAGATCGGCCGCGGCACTTCCACCTTTGACGGTATGAGCATTGCCCGCGCCGTAGTGGAGCACATTGCAGACCCCGCCAAGGGCCTTGGCTGCAAGACTCTGTTTGCCACCCACTACCACGAGCTGACCGAACTGGAAGGCGGCGTGGACGGCGTAAAAAACTACAATATTGCGGTAAAAAAACGCGGCGAGGACATCACCTTCCTGCGCCGCATCGTGCGCGGCCCGGCGGATGACAGCTACGGCATCGAGGTGGCAAAGCTGGCAGGCCTGCCCGGCAGTGTGACCCGCCGCGCCCATGAGGTGCTGCGCGCGCTGGAAGCAACTGCACCTAAAAATAAAGTAGAGCAGATGGATTTTGATGCCCTGCAGGAGTATAACTCTCCGGCTGTGCCCAGCGAGATGATGGACAAGCTGGAAGCTCTGGATGTGGAAACACTCACCCCCATTGAGGCTTTGAACTTCCTCTACGAGCTGAAAAAGACCCTGAAGGGCAGCCTGAACAGATGAAACTGCTCTACCTGACCCAGACCATACAAGGAGGGAAAACACCATGGCAGTGATCCATGTTCTGGATAAGCACACAGCCGAGCTGATCGCAGCCGGTGAGGTGGTCGAACGTCCGGCATCCGTTGTTAAGGAGCTGCTGGAAAACTCCATTGATGCCGGTGCCACGCAGGTGACCGTCAGCATTGAATCCGGTGGTGTCAAGCTGATCGAGATCAGCGATAACGGCACCGGCATCGAGGCAGAATATATCTCCACGGCGTTTATCCGCCACGCCACCAGCAAAATTGAAACACCGGACGATCTGACCAACATCCATACGCTTGGCTTCCGCGGTGAAGCACTGGCATCCATTGCCAGCGTGGCCCGTGTAGAGCTGACCACCCGAACCGAGGTGGACGAGTTTGCCACGGTCTACCGCATTGAGGGCGGGGAAGAGGTCTCCCGTGAGCCGGGTGCCAGAGCTGTGGGCACCACCATCCGGGTAAAGGATCTGTTTTACAACACGCCTGCCCGCATGAAGTTCCTCAAAAAGGACTCCTCCGAGGGCACCTTTGTGTCGGACACAGTTACCCATGTAGCGCTCAGCCACCCGGAAGTCAGCGTCAAGTTCATCCGTGAGGGCAAGCTGCAGTATGTCACGCCCGGCGACGGCCAGCTGCGCGGTGCAGCCTATGCGGTGCTGGGCCGGGAGTTCAGCCGGGACCTCATTGAGCTGAAAAATCAGGAGGGCGTGTACCGCATCACCGGTCTGGTCACCCCGCCCAAAAGCTGCCGCGCCAGCCGAAGCATGCAGCATTTCTACATCAATGGCCGCTATGTGCGCAACCGCACCATGATGGCCGGTATGGAGATGGCGTTCAAGGGTACCATGATGCAGGGCAAGTTCCCGGGCGGCATTCTGCTGCTGGAAATGCCGGCCGACCTTGTGGATGTCAATGTGCATCCGGCCAAGATCGAAGCCCGCTTTGCCCGCGAAAATGATGTTTTTGATGTGGTGTATCATGCCGTCAAGCTGGCATTGGCTCAGCCCGGCACTGGTGAACGGCTTTTTACCTTTGAAGCAGACAAAAAAGAAGAAAAAGCTGAGAATTCAAAAAAAGACGCTGATATAATCAAAAATGATGTAAAGAATAATAACTTTACAGGGCTTTCTGCGATCATTCGGGGACAAGCGGACCCGGGCGTTCTGCCACAGCAGCACTGGGAACCGGCAAAACCCGCCGCAGCACCGCAGCAGCCTGCCCTGTCTGCTGCAATGCAAATACCGACAGCACCCAGTGTGCCGCGCTGGAAAAGCAGTGCTCAGAACGAGGATATGCTGGATCCGTTCGTGACCCTTCACAGCCCGAAGCTGGAAACGACAAAGGCACCAGAGCCGTTCCGTGCGGCGGCAAGTGAAACGCAGCTGGATGTGGAACCAGAATTTGGTGAGACAAAACTGCATTCGCCTCAGGACCATATGGCAGCGTGGAACCCTGCGCAGGAAGCACCAAAGGAAGAACCTGAGAGTGCACCCTGTGCAGAAACAGAACCGGATGCGCCGGAAGCGGAAGAACAGGAAACTGTACTGGCCGAGCCGGAGCAGATGAACTTTGATCCGACGGCGGATCAGCCGGAGCCGCTGCGCTATGTGGGCGAGGTGTTCAGAACATATATCCTTGCAGAACGCGGCGACGAGCTGTGCCTGATCGATAAACACGCTGCCCACGAGCGCCAGCTGTACGAAAAACTGGCCGCGAACTACGGCAATGTGCCCAGCCAGATGCTGCTGGAGCCTGCTGCCATCGACCTTGCTGCGGAGGAAAAGCAGGCCCTGCTGGATAACATTCCTCTGCTGGAAAATGCGGGCCTTGAGATCGCGGACTTTGGCGGCAATACCGTGGTGCTGCGCGCGGTGCCCGCAGATGTGGAGCCGCAGAATGCCGAAAGCCTGCTGGTGGAGATCGCAAATAAGCTGCTCAAGGGCGGCCATGATGCGCTGAACGAGCACACCGAGTGGGTGCTGCATTCTATCTCCTGCCGTGCAGCCATCAAGGCGGGGGACAAGTCCTCGCCGCAGGAACTGCTGGCGCTGGCCGAAAAGATCCTTTCCGGCGAGGTGCCGCCGTTCTGCCCGCATGGCCGCCCCTGCGTACTCAAATTGACCCGGAAGGAGCTGGAAAAGCAGTTTGGACGCATCGTATAAACATCCCGTGGTGGCCGTCGTCGGCCCTACCGCAACCGGAAAGACGGCGTTGGGCGTAGAGCTTGCAAAACATTTTTCCGGCGAGGTCATCAGCTGTGATTCCATGCAGATCTATAAAGGTCTGGACATAGGCACGGCAAAGGTGACACCGGAGGAGACCTGCGGTATCCCGCATCACGGCGTGGATATCCTTACGCCGGACAAGGCTTTCAGCGTGGCAGACTTTACCGCCATGGCCGGAAAGCTGGAAGAAGAGATCTCTGCCCGGAAGAAGCTGCCCATCCTTGTGGGCGGCACAGGGCTGTATGTTCAGAGCTTTCTGTATGGGGTGCGCTTTACAGAGGAAAAAGCACCTGCCGGTCTGCGGGAGCAGCTGGCGGCGGAACTGGCTGCAAAAGGCGGTGCTGCCATGTACGAAGAACTGAAGCAGGCCGACCCGGAAGCTGCTGCGGCTATCCACCCGAACAATCAGGTGCGGGTGCTGCGCGCACTCGAACATTATCGTGCCACCGGCAAAAAGCTGAGCGAACAGAAGGCGGAGTCTCTCCCACCGGAGCGGCCCTACCGCAGCCTGATCCTCGGTCTGGATTTCCCAGAGCGCGCGGTACTTTACCGCCGCATTGACCTGCGTGTGGACAAAATGCTGGAAGCGGGCCTTATAAAGGAAGCGGAGCATGTCTGGCAGAACCGGGAAAGCTTCCGCACAGCAGCGCAGGCCATCGGATACAAGGAGTTCTTTCCGTATTTTGAGCAGACGGCTCCACTGGAAGCCTGCACGGAAAAGCTCAAGCAGGCGTCCCGCAACTATGCCAAGCGCCAGCTGACCTGGTTCCGCCATATGGACGGTGTGGTCTGGCTGGATGCCGGTGCACCGGATGCAGTGCAGACTGCCATCCGCAAAACGAGCGAATTTTTAGCGAAAGGATGATCGATATGCCGGATGAGACCCAGAAGGAACGCCATGCGCCGCATGTGCTTACCACTCTGGCAGGCGTGCTGATCGCGTTTCTGCTGCTGGCAGTAATTTATGTGGTGTATCAGGCCGCACATATCCTGTTCCCGCAGAATGTTTATGAGACTGCGCTGCCTGCGGTCATTTCGGATACGGTGGAAGCCGACGGAGTTCTGCTGTTCGACGAAAGCTATGTGGCAGGCAGCGGAAACCTTGGATATCTTGCTGCCGACGGCGAGCGCGTTTCAGCGGGCACCGCAGTGGCAGAGGTGTACAGCAACGCTTCGCAGGCTTCGCTGCGCCTGCAGCTGAACCAGCTGAATGATCAGATCGACCTGCTGCAGAAATCGCAGAACACTTCTGCGCTGCAGCTGGATACCCTTTTAAAAGAACGTTCTTCTGCGCTGTATGACCTGCTGGATACGCTGGACGACAGCGATTATGAAGCGGTGGATGATGATGCCAATGCCTACCTGCTGGCCCAGAACAAGCTCTGGGTGGTAACGGGCGAAGCTGCAAACTTTACCGATCAGATCACTGCGCTGGTCCAGCAGTCCCAGAGCGTGCAGGCGCAGCTGGGCAGCCCGGCGCAGATCACTGCACCGCAGACCGGCTATTTTGTGCGCTCTTCCAGCAGCGGACGGCTCAATGCCAGTGCCGATGATATCCTTGCACTGAACGCACAGGAGCTGCAGGGCTATCTGCAGTCCGACCCAGTGCTGGCACTGGACGGCTGCGCCGGTAAGATCGTGGCAGGGTTCACATGGCGCTATGTGGGCGTGTGCACTGCAAAGCAGGGCGAAAAGCTGCTGGGTCAGAACGGCAAGCCGCTGAGCACAGCGGTGGAGATCAGCTTCCCGGGTCAGGTGGAGAACAGCCTCAAGGCCACCGTCACCGAGGTGGAGATCGATCAGGACAGCGGCCTTGCCCGCTTTGTGCTTTCCTGCAACTCCATCAATGGCGATGTGCTTTGCCTGAACCGGGCTGCAGCACGCATCTCGGTAGGAGAGCGCAGCGGCCTGCGGGTGCCTGCTGCGGCTGTGCACTATTTGAAAGAGGATGGCACCGAGGCACAAACGCAGGGCGAAAACTACATTCCCGGTGTGTACGTGAAACTTGGCAACATTGCCCGCTTCTGCCGGATCGACCCGGTGGACGCAGACCATCCCCTCATCACGGACGGCGATTACATCCTTGTTCTGCCCGAAGGGACCGAGGGCTCGGTCAGCAAGGTGAGGCTTTATGACGAAATAATCGTTTCCGGACAAAATTTGTATGATGGAAAGCTTTTGTAGTTATTGACATCTGAGGCAAAAAATCCGATAATAGATAAAGCTATTATTTGCATTCTTTTTGCAAAGAACGCCAGGCAGCGCCATGCTGCCCGAATGAAAGGAGCAGATTGTATGTCTTTGCTTGACAGCATTAAGAAAGGTCTGTTTGACCAGGAAGACGATTACGAGGATCAGTACATTGACGATGGCCCCCAGATGGTAAACAATAACAATGGCATCGGCCTTGGTGCTGACGACGAAAATGAAGAGCCTGTTGAGGGTGCCAAGAAGAACGGCAAGGTGGTCAACATCAATGCCACCACTCAGCTCAAGGTCGTTCTGGTCAAGCCTGAGCGTTTTGAGGATGCCAGTACCATTGCTGACCACCTGAACAACAAGCGCACCGTGGTGCTCAATCTGGAGTCCACCAACAAGGAAGTGTCCCGCCGTCTGGTGGACTTCCTGTCCGGTGTTGCATATGCAAACAATGGCCAGATCAAGCGCGTGGCCAACAGCACCTTCATCATCACTCCGTACAACGTGGATATCATGGGTGATCTGCTGGACGAGCTGGAGAACAATGGCGCGTTCTATTGATCCGCAACCCAAGGCGGCGCGCGGGTTCATCCCTGCGCGTACCGATGAAGAACGCTATCTCATGCGCCATATCGAGGACTTGGCCCACACGGCCTTTTCCCGGGACATTGCGCGGTATTCGGCTTTCCTGAGTGACCGCGAGCAGGACTTGGCCCGCGCGGCACTGGGCCGTGCCGGTGTGCAGGAGAGCTTCCGGTTTGAGGGCGGCTGGCTGAATGCGGAGCGCAGAGTGCTCTGCATCGAGCCGGAGTACAGCTGCGGCGAAGCACCCATCTGCTGTGTGCGGCTGCAATGCCGTGCACAGGCGGGAGCTGCGCTGCCCGCCCACAAGGATTACCTGGGCAGTCTGATGGGCCTTGAGCTGCGGCGCGAGGCGCTGGGAGATATCGTTCTGCCGGAGGATCAGCCGGGCACAGCTTATGTGTTTGCGCTGGAACCGGCAGCACAGCTGATCTGCCGGGAACTGTTTCAGGCTGGACACACGGAGCTGACCACGGAACTGCTGACGCTGGACGAGGTGCCGCAGTTTCCGCAGGCGGAGCGTGAGATGCACAGTGCAACGGTATCGTCCCTGCGGCTGGACGCTGTGCTGGCAGCTATGCTGCACTGCAGCCGAGGACAGGCTTCGGAACTGATCGAGGCGGGCAGGGTGGAGATCAACCACCTGCCGGCGGATAAACCTCATGCGCAGGTATATGAGGGCGATGTGTTCACGGTGCGCGGCAAGGGCCGCTTCAACCTGACTGCACTGCCCGGCAAAAGCAGAAAAGATCGGTCGATCATCGAATTTTTTCAATATTAAAAGCAACGGGAGGAAATGACTATGCTGACTCCGCAGGATGTCCGTTCTGTGCAATTTGAGAAAAACCTCCGCGGCTACCGCACAGAGGACGTAGACCGTTTTCTGGATAAGGTGGAAGAACAGCTGCGGGACGACGATGCGCAGGCGGAACAGCTTCGCAAGCAGATTGCGGACTTGACTGCTGAAAACCAGAAGCTGCACGATGAACTGAAGAGCTTTGAGGCAGATGGTGAAATGCTCAAGAGCGCGCTGATCAATGCACAGCGCATGGGCGAAAATGTCATCCGCGAAGCAAACCAGAAAGCAGAAGAGATCATCCATCGTGCAAATCTGCGCGGTGATGATATCATCCGCGATGCCAACGAACTGCTGCAGAAGGCAAACGACCGTGCAGACGAGATCGAGAACGAAGCAAACGAGAAGCGCCTTGCAGAGGAGCGCGAGTATGACCGCGTGCGTCTGGAAGTGACCCGCTTCAAGTCTGATGTGCTCAACCTGTACCGCAGCCATGTGGAGTCGCTGAGCCGTCTGCCGGAGTTCCAGAAGGAAACGGCTGCACAGGATGCCGAACAGGCAGAGCCTGCTGCAGAGGAAAGTGAGCCTGCCGCTGCAGCCCAGCCGCAGGCAGCGGACGTGCAGGAGCCGGAAGCAGAGCCTGCACAGCCCGCACAGGAAGATGCAGAACCTGCTGCCGTTGTTGAAGATGACGACGACAAGGCAGCTGACAGCAGCGAGGATTTCTGGGCAAAGGATGAGAGCCAGCTCAAGCTGGACCCGCCGCCCGCGCCTCCTGCTGATTTTAAGCCGGACGAGCCGGACTACGATGCTTTTCAGGGTGTCAAGTTCAGCGAGTAAGGCAACCCCATAAGGAAATATAGAGGAGAGTGTAAACCATTGGCTAAGAACAAATCGCAGTACGATAGTACTCTGAACCTGCCCAAGACCCTGTTTGAAATGCGTGCCGGCCTGCCCAAGAAGGAGCCGGTCATGCTGAAGGATTGGGACGACAACGACCTGTACAATCAGCTCATGAAGCACAACGAGGGCAAGCCGCAGTTCATCCTACACGACGGCCCTCCGTACGCAAACGGCAATATCCACATGGGTACTGCCCTGAACAAGATCATCAAGGATATCATTATCCGCGATAAGAACATGGAGGGTTTCCAGGCTCCCTATGTGCCCGGCTTTGATACCCACGGCCTGCCCATCGAGCTGAAGGCGCTGTCCTCCGTCGGTGATAAGAAGAAGGACATTTCCAAGCTGGAACTGCGCCAGATCTGCGAAAAGTTTGCTACCGAGCACATCGATATCATGAGCGACCAGTTCAAGCGTCTGGGCGTTATCGGCGATTTCGAGCATCCGTATCTGACCCTGAAGCCTGAGTTCGAGGCACGCCAGATCGAGATCTTTGGCGAGATGGCAAAGAAGGGCTACATCTACAAGGGCCTGAAGCCCGTGTACTGGTGCCCGGACTGCCGCACGGCTCTGGCAGAGGCCGAGATCGAGTACGGCGAGGACGACTGCGATTCCATCTTCGTGCGTTTCCACGTCTCTCAGGACCCCAACGGTGTGCTGGCAAAGCACGGCATCCCGATGGACAAGACCTACTTCGTCATCTGGACCACCACCACTTGGACTCTGCCCGCTAACGAGGCGATCTGCCTGAACGGCCAGTTCGAGTACTCCTTCGTCAAGATCGGCGATGAGTTCCACATCATGGCCACCGAACTGGTCAAGAGCGTCATGGATGCCTGCCACATCGAGAACTACGAGATCGTGGGTGAGCCGGTCTCCGGTGCCGAGTTTGAGCTGATGCGCTACAACCACGTCTACCTGCCCAAGGAGGGCTGGGTCATTCTGGGCGATCACGTCACGCTGGAAAGCGGTTCCGGCTGTGTCCATACCGCAGGCGGCCACGGCGTGGACGACTTCAACGTCTGCCAGAAGTATCCGCAGGTGCCCATCACCGTCCCCGTGGACGATGGCGGCTATCTGACCGAGCTGGCCGGTAAGTATGCAGGTCAGCGCGTGTGGGCTGCCAACAAGACCATTCTGGCCGATTTGACCGAGTCCGGTGCTGTCATGGGTCAGGTGCACATCAAGCATCAGTACCCGCACTGCTGGCGCTGCCATCACCCCATCATCTTCCGTGCAACGGAACAGTGGTTCTGCTCCATCGCAAAGTTCCGCGAGGATGTCTACAAGGCCATCGACACCGTTACCTGGATGCCGGATTGGGGCCATGACCGCATGAAGGGCATGGTGCGCGACCGCAACGACTGGTGCATCAGCCGCCAGCGCACCTGGGGTGTGCCCATCCCCGCATTCTATTGCAAGAAGTGCGGCACCTACCACATCACCGATGCCACCATCAAGGCTGTCAGCGACCTGTTCCGCAAGGAAGGTTCCGATGCATGGTATAAGTACGAAGCCGAGCAGATCATCCCCGCAGGCGAAGTGTGCGAAAAGTGCGGTGCTTCCGAGTGGACCAAGGACACCGACATCATGGATGTCTGGTTCGACTCCGGCTCCACCCACGCCGCTGTGCTGGAGGAGCGTCCGGAACTGCGCTTCCCGGCTGATATGTATATGGAGGGCGGCGACCAGTTCCGCGGCTGGTTCCAGTCCAGCCTGCTGACCAGCGTTGCAAGCAAGGGCTGCGCCCCTTACAAGTCCGTTCTGTGCCACGGCTGGGTCGTGGACGAGCAGGGCAAGCAGATGCACAAGAGCGCCGGCAACGGCGTGGAGCCCAGCGAGATCATCAAGGACTACGGCGCTGATATCATCCGTCTGTGGGTGGCTTCTTCCGACTACACCGTGGATGTGCGTGCCGGCAAGAACATCTTCAAGCAGCTGAGTGAGGCTTACCGCAAGATCCGCAACACCGCCCGCTTCATTCTGGGCAATCTGGACGGCTTTGATCCCAACACCGACTGTGTGGCTGACGATCAGCTGCAGGAGATCGACCGCTGGGCACTGGCTGCTCTGGATGACCTGATGGTCAACACCAGCGCAGGCTACGCTGTGTACGACTTCAACAAGGTCTATCATGCAGTGTACAACTTCTGCGTTGTTGCAATGTCCAACTTCTATCTGGATGTGACCAAGGATCGCCTGTACTGCACCAACGGCGCAGGCCGCAAGGCTGCTCAGACCACCATGTACAAGATCCTTGTGGCTCTGGACAAGATCATTGCTCCTATCCTGTGCTTCACCAGTCAGGAGATCTGGGACTTCATGCCCAAGACCGAGGGCATGAACCAGTACGTTGTCTTTGAGGAGATGCCCAAGGCCGGCCAGTATGCCGCCGATGAAGCCTTCAAGGCAAAGTGGGCACAGCTGATCGCCGTCCGTGACGAGGTGAAGAAGGTTCTGGAGCAGGCCCGTGCCGAAAAGGTCATCGGTGCTTCTCTGGAGGCTGCCGTCACCCTGTACTGCAATGATACTGTGTACAGCCTGCTCAACAGCATCCCCATGGACGAGCTGGCCGACCTGATGATCGTCTCTCAGGTAGAGCTGGTCAAGGGCGAAGGCGGCGCTGCAAGTGCTGTCGAGGGCCTGGGTGTTGCTGCTGCACATGCCACCGGCGAAAAGTGCGAGCGCTGCTGGAAGTATTCTTCTTCCATCGGCAGCCATGCCGCACATCCCACCCTGTGCGCACGCTGCGCCAGCGTTGTGGAAGCCTAAGCGTTCCGCATAAAACAATGTTTTAAAGGGCGGCGCTCCCTTATACCGGGGAGCGCCGTTTTTTATACTGAATGATTTTGGGAGTATCCTATGGCATTTGTTGTTTTTAATCTGCTCGCGGCTGCGGCACTCATTGGCATCGATCAGGTCATCAAGCTGTGGGCCACAAATGTGCTGCAGCCCGTTGGTGCAATGCCGCTGATCCCCCATGTGGTGGAGCTGCGGTTCGTGCTCAACCCGGGCATGGCGTTCAGCCTGCTCAGCGGCAAGCAGCTGTTCCTCATCATCGCTACCAGCATAGCGCTGATCCTTGTGGCCTACGGGCTGTTCTTCCGCAGCCGCGGCAGATACCTGCAGCAGGCCGCACTGCTGCTGATCCTTGCCGGCGGTGTCGGCAACCTGATCGACCGTGTGCTCAACGGCGAGGTGGTGGACTACATCAATCTGCTGTTCATGCAGTTTGCGGTGTTCAATTTTGCGGATATCTGCGTGTGTGTGGGCGTGGGCCTCTGGGTGCTGGTAATTTTTCTGGAAGAGCTGCACGCTGAGAACGGGCAGTCCCCGAAGGAGCAGTGAGCCATGGAACAGCGTGAATTTGTGGTGGAGCAGGAGACGGCAGGCCAGCGCATCGACCGCTTTCTGAGCGGCGAGGACACCGGCCTTTCCCGGTCTGCTCTGCAGGCGCTGGTGGCCGACGGTCATGTGTTGTGCAACGGCAAGCTGGTCGCCAAAAGCCTGAAGCTCAAGGCGGGCGACACCATCCTTTTGGAAATTCCGGACGCAAAGCCCATTGAGGCCGTGCCGCAGGACATCCCGCTGGAAATCGTCTATGAGGACGAGCATCTGCTGGTGGTCAACAAGCCCAAAGGCATGGTGGTGCACCCGGCTCCCGGCAACCCGGACGGCACGCTGGTGAACGCGCTGCTGTGGCACTGCAAGGGAAGCCTGTCCGGTATCGGCGGCGAGATTCGCCCCGGCATCGTGCACCGCATCGATAAGGACACCAGCGGACTGCTGGTGGTGGCAAAGGACGATGCAACGCACATCGGCCTTTCCCAGCAGATGGCGGTGCACAGTGTGGAGCGCGCGTATCGCACCATCGTGTACGGCGGCTTTGCACAAGATGAGGGCTTTGTGGAAAGCAATCTGGGCCGCAGCAAGACCGACCGCAAAAAGATGGCGGTCTACCCGGCCAGTGAGCCGCACACCAAATATGCCTATACCGGCTATCAGGTGCTGGAACGGCTGAACAACTTTACCATGCTGGAATGCCGCCTGAAGACCGGCCGCACCCATCAGATCCGCGTGCACATGGCATCCATCCAGCACCCGGTGGCGGGCGACCCGGTGTATGGCCCGCACAATTGCATCACCAGCCTGCACGGCCAGTGCCTGCACGCCAAAACGCTGGGCTTTGTGCACCCGATCACCGGCGAACATCTGCGGTTCGATTCGGAATTGCCGGAATACTTCACTCGTTTTCTTGCAACGCTCAGGAGGGGAACGGTATGAACCATCTTTCTTCAACGCTTGTACTGTGTGATCTGGACCATCTGCTTTTGGGTGCCGACGGCAACCTGACGCAGGTGGTGCGGGATGTGCTGCAGCTGTTCGTCCGCCGCGGCGGACGTTTTACGGTGTTCTCCCAGCGCACGCCGCGGGCAGTGCGGTCCATTCTGGGCAGTGTGCGGCTCAGCGCTCCTGCGCTGGTGTGCGGTGGTGCCATGGCCTACCATTTTTCCGATGGCACCCGCCAGCCGCTGTGCACCTTTGCCGGGCAGGATGCCGACCTGTTCGCCCGCCTGCCGGTGGCAGAGGGCGTGGGCATTGCCCTGCAGATGACCGATGGCACCACCCGGGTGCTGCGCATGAGTGAGGCGCTGGAACGCCATCTGCGGCAGGAATGGACCCCTTATCTGCTGGCAAACGCGGCAGACATCAAGGGGGAAGAAGTGCTGCGGGTGCTGCTGTATCAGGACAGCAAGGCAGTGCCCATGATCTCGCTGCTGGAAAAATCTCTGGGCGACCGCACAGCGGTGCTGCTGGGCGAGCGTGCCGCAGCGGATACGCTGATCCTGACCCCCAGAACCGTCTCCGGCCGTGAAATGCTGGATGCCGTGTGTATGCCGGTGGGCATCGACCCGGAAGATGTGCTGGTACTTGCCGGAGGGCTGCCTATGCTGGACATGGTGCGCGCTTCCAGCCAGAGCACCGCAGCTGCGGATGCCCCGGCTGAGCTGCGTCTTGCTGCCCAAAAGGTCACTTTGACCGATGCTGCGGCAGGTTCTGCAGTGGAAGTGCTGTACCGTATGGTGCGGGATGCTGAAAATTTGGCGTAAAATTTGTGCAAGGCTTCTGCAAATTCTTTCGCAGAAGCCTTTCTTTTTGGAGGAAAGTCAGGTACAATGAGAGAAACGCATCTTCTGGTCCTGCAAAAGAAGGAAAAACGCTTTCTTGCGCTGTCGCTGGCGGCGGTGGTTTTGTGCACAGTGCTGGCCTTTGGCTTTGCCGTGCCGCTGCAGGCTGCCGAACCGCAGGTCCTGCCGGATACGACCGGGCTGGAACAGTATGTGCTGGTGGATCTGAACACTGCCGATCTCTCTGCGCTGTGCACACTGCCGGGCGTAGGGGAAAAGCGCGCACAGACGATTCTGGATTACCGGACGCAGAATGGCCCGTTTGAACGGGTAGAAGATGCAGCCAATGTTCCGGGCCTGACACAGACCATTGTGGATTCCTGGGCAGGAATGGCAACCGTGAGCTGAGCCGCAGCCGGCGGCCCGGCGCAGCAAAAAGGGGAATGATTATGAGTGACGATACCATTTTTATCAACCGGGAACTGAGCTGGCTGGATTTCAACCGGCGCGTTCTTGCGCTGGGAAAGGATAAAAATGTTCCGCTTGCAGAGCGGGTCAAATTTCTTGCGATCTACGGCTCCAATTTGGACGAGTTTTTTATGGTGCGCGTGGGTTCTCTGCAGGAGCGCGCCAATCTGGAACAGGAACAGGGCAAAAAGGTCAAGAGGGAAAACAAGACCAACATGTCCGCAGCGGAACAGCTGACTGCCATCATGCCCAAAACGGCACAGCTGCAGGAGGAGTGCGATAAATACTACGCAAAGGCGCTGGAAGCACTGGCGGAGTGCGGCTGGCGCAAGGTGGATCTTGACCACTTGTCCAAGGAGGACGAGCACTTCTGGAAGAAGTACTTCCAAACGGAGCTGTTCCCTATCCTCAGCCCGCAGATCGTGGATAACCGCCATCCGTTCCCATTCCTGCGCAATCAGGAGATTTACCTTGGCGTTCTGCTCAAGGAAAAACACCCGGCAGGGCAGAGCCTTGGCATCATTCCCATTTCCAGCCAGATGGAACGGATGCACGTTGTAAAAAAAGACGGCGAAACGCAGTTTGCACTTACCGAAGAGCTGGTGCTGCACTTTGCGGCCAGCATCTTTGGCAAAGAGACGATTCAGGAAAAATGTCTTTTCCGCGTTACCCGCAATGCGGATATCGACGTAAAAGAGGGCATGATGGATCATGATATCGACTACCGCGAGATCATGACCGAGCTGCTCAAGCGCCGCCGCAAGCTGGCTGCGGTGCGTCTGCAGATCACGCCTGCCCCGGCCCCGGAGGTAGAACGCCTGCTGTGCAACCGTCTGCTGCTCACCCATAAACGGGTGTTCGAGCAGAAAAGCCCGCTGGATCTGAGCTTTTTCTACAAGCTCACCGGCCGCATGGAAGCGGAGGGACGGCCGGAACTGTTCTACCCGGCTGCACGGCCCATGCTGCCGCCGCCGGACTACGACCTTGCCGCTGAGGTGCAGAAGCACGATGTGCTGCTCAGCTACCCGTACCAGTCCATCCGGCCCTTCATTGCCATGCTCAAAAAGGCTGCCCATGATCCTGAGGTCATTTCCATCAAAATGACACTGTACCGTATGGCGCGGGAGTCCCAGATCGTGCAGGCGCTGATGGAAGCCGCTGAGAACGGCAAAGAGGTGGTGGCGCTGGTGGAGCTGCGCGCCCGCTTTGACGAGCAGAACAATATCGACTGGTCGAAGCAGCTGGAAAGCGCAGGCTGTACGGTCATTTATGGCTTTGATGATTACAAAGTGCACTCCAAGCTGACCCTTATCACCAAAAAGAGCAAAGAGGGCTACTCTTATATCACCCAGATCGGCACCGGCAACTACAACGAAAAAACCAGTGAGCTTTACACGGACTATTCCTTCATTACGGCAGACCATGGCATTGGCGAGGAAGCTTCCAATGTGTTCCAGAACCTTGCCGTGCAGAAGCTGACTGAGGAGAGCGACCGGATGCTGGTAGCACCGCTGCGCTTCAAGAGCGTATTGCTGGAAGAGATGGATCGTGTCATTGCCGCCGCCCACATGGGCCGTCCGGCATCCATGATCCTGAAAAACAATTCCATCAGCGACCGGGATATCATCCTCAAGCTACAGGAAGCCAGCTGTGCCGGTGTGCGCATTGATATGATCGTGCGCGGCATCTGCTGCGTGCGCGCCGGCGTGCCCGGCAAGACGGAGAACCTGCATATCCGCAGCCTTGTGGGTCGTTATCTGGAGCATGGCCGCATTTACAGCTTCTTCGATGGTGCACATACCCGCATCTATATTGCATCCGGCGATTTCCTCACCCGCAACACCGAGTGCCGCGTGGAGGTGGGCGTGCGCGTGGAGGATCCCGTGCTGGTGCGGAAGCTTACCGACATTCTGCAGCTGCAGCTGCGGGATAACGTCAATGCCCGCGAGATGCGCCCGGACGGCAGCTACCAGAAGGTAAAGCCCGCTGAGGGCGAAGCACTGGTGAACGGCCAGATGGGCATGTATGAGCTGTTGAAAAATGACTGGACGCAGCCGGAGCCTTGGAGGCTTTCTGCCGCTGTGCAGGAAAAACAGCCTGAACCTTCTGCCGAAGCAGCAAAGCCAGAACCTGCGAAAACGGAAGCGGCTCCCGCTGCAAAACAGGCAGAAGTTTCTCACCCGGAATCTGCTGCGGCACCGGAAAGCGGCGACCGCTTTGACCAGCTGGAACAGATGGTCAATCATAAAAAGCGTACAGAGCCGCAGCTTGCCCCTGCAGCCAAGCCGATAAAGCCGGTGGTGGTGGAGACACCCGCCCCCAGAAGCCGCCTGAAACGGATTTTGGATTTCTTCAGGTTACGCAGATAATATTTGCAAGACCCGACAGAGCAAACCCTCTGCCGGGTCTTTTTGCGTGTTTGCCTGCATAAATAAAAGCAAACGGAAGGCGGGAGGCAGAAGGTGCGGGCAAAGCGATGGGGACGAGCTGGGCACGGCAGGGAGCAGCCCAGACAGAGGGTGATTTTTCTGGCAGTTTTAGCCGGACTGCTGGTGTGCGTGGTGCTTCCGGTGCGGGCGCAGAAAAAAACGGGGAAGCTCTGTTTCCCGCTGGACACCACACAGTACCGTGTTTCGGACGGATACGGCTGGCGGCAGGATCCTTTTACCGGGGAAAGGACGTTCCATAAGGGCATTGATCTTGCCTGTGCAGAGGGAACAGAAGTGCTTGCTGCGGAAGGCGGTGCGGTGGTGCAGGCATACCGCAGCACAAGCTATGGCACCTGTCTGCGTGTTCTCCATACAGATGGCAGCGAGTCACTTTACGCCCATTTGCAGTACGCCTATGTCCGCCCGGGCGAGGTGGTGGAAGCAGGGCAGCTGCTGGGCGCAGCAGGGCGCAGCGGGCGCGCTACGGGAGCACACCTGCATTTTGAACTGTACCGGAAGGGAACAGCCTGTGACCCGGCGGATGCGCTGGGCCTTTCCTCATGAAGCTGCATGATTCCCGGCAGCTGGGGCCGCTGGTGTTCCGTGACCCGCTGCTTTTGTGTAGCGCACTGTATTTTCTGCTCTACTTTGATGCAAGCGGCTTTCTGCGGCTGGGGCTGCTGGCGGCGTTCCTGCACGAGTGCGGGCACATTCTGGTGTATTGTGCGTTGCTGCGCCGCTTTCCGGTCATTGAGGTGACCATGACTGGCTTTTGTATGCGGATGGACGCTCCGGCCCGGGGCCTTTCACCGGGGCGGCTCTTCTGGCTGACTGCTGTAGGCCCGGCGGTCAATTTCATGCTGGCAGGCATCTGGGCACTGCGGCTGGAACAGGAACTGACCATCCGCGGCAGTGCCTTCTGGGCGGCAAATCTGCTGACCGGGGGATTCAATCTGCTGCCCGTTCCACCGCTGGATGGGGCGCAGCTGGCATCCTGCCTGTGCGAAATGCGGCGTGCAGGCAAAAAGTTTAAGGGAAATGATTGAAAAAACAGCTCATTTCGGGTACAATAAAATGACGTGTAAAAATGGACTGTTTATTGGAGGACTCGATGTTTGATCCAAAACTGAAAGAAGCACTGGGACGGGTACAGAAGCCTGGTCGTTATACCGGCGGAGAACCCGGCAGTGTATATAAGGACAAAGAAAAAGTGGATGTCCGCTTTGCGTTCTGCTTTCCGGACACCTATGAGGTAGGTATGTCCTTCCTCGGCGAAAAGATCCTGTATGAGCTGCTCAACAGCCACGAAAACTGGTGGTGCGAGCGTGCTTTTATGCCGTGGCTGGACATGAAGGCCGAGATGGAGCGTCTTGGTCTGCCGCTCTACACCATGGAGAGCAAGGATCCGCTCACCGCTTTTGATGCAGTGGGCTTCACCCTGCAGTACGAGCTTTCCTATACCAATATTCTGGCTATGCTGGATCTGGCGGGCATCCCATTCTATTCCAAGGATCGCGATGAAAGCTGGCCGCTGATCGTGGCGGGCGGCCCCTGTGCCTGCAATGCGGAACCCATTGCGGACTTTTTTGATGTGGTCCAGCTGGGTGAGGGCGAAAACCAGCTGCCCGGCATCTGCGCCGAGATCGAAAAGGCCAAGAAGGAGGGCGGCGTTTCCAAAAAGGAACTGCTGCTGCGCATTGCAAAGATCCCCGGTGTCTATATTCCGGCATTCTACGATGTGGAGTATTACGAGGATGGCCGGGTAAAGGCCATCACCCCTAACGAGCCGGGCATCCCGGCGCGCATCACCAAGGCGATCATCAAGGACCTGAACGAGTTTGCCCCGCCCACGAATTTCGTGGTGCCCATGGTGGGTGCCATTCAGGACCGCGCCAGCATCGAGGTGCTGCGCGGCTGTGTGCGTGGCTGCCGTTTCTGTCAGGCGGGCTTTCTGTACCGTCCCATGCGCCAGCGTGACGCGGGCCTTCTGAACAGGGCGGCGCAGGAGCTGTGCGCTAACACCGGCTATGAAGAACTGAGCCTTTCCAGCCTGTCCACCTCTGACCACGGCCAGCTGGAAGAGCTGCTGGACGATCTGAACGAGTGGGCACCCAAGGAGCATGTGAGTCTGTCGCTGCCTTCGCTGCGCGTGGACAACTTCTCCCAGAGCCTCATTGAAAAGACCACCAAGGTGCGCAAGAGCGGCCTGACCTTCGCCGCCGAAGCCGGCACCCAGCGCCTGCGCAACGTCATCAACAAGAATGTCACATGGGATGAGATCGAAAAGACCTGCACCATCGCATTCAACGCGGGTTATACCTCGGTCAAACTCTACTTCATGATGGGCCTGCCCACTGAGACCATGGAGGACATTGAGGGCATCGCAGAGACGGCGCAGAAGGTGGTCGATCTTTACTATTCTCTGCCCAAGCGCGGCAAGGGCAAGGGTGTACAGGTGACCATCAGCTGTGCCTGCTTTGTGCCCAAGCCCCATACGCCGTTTGAGTTCGTGCCCATGGACACTGAAGAAATGCTGCGCGCCAAGCAGAAGCATCTGCTGGAAAGTGTGCGCAGCCGTAAGATCAAGGTCAACTACCACGACAGCACCACCAGCTTTCTGGAGGGCGTGTTTGCCAAGGGCGACCGCCGCCTTGCCCCGGTCATTGTGGAAGCCTACAAGCGCGGCTGCTACTTTGACGGCTGGGAGGAGTGCTTCAAGTACGATACTTGGCTGCAGACCTTTGCTGATCTGGGCATCGACCCGGCATTTTACTGCCAGCGCCCCATTGGTCTGGACGAGGTAACGCCCTGGTCCCATATGGACTACGGTGTTACCCACGAATATCTGGTACGGGAGTACAAAAAGGCCCTTGCCGCCCAGACTACCCAGCCCTGCAACCGTGCCTGCCACGGCTGCGGTGCAAATCACCTGTTAGGAGGTCCCTGCTTTGATTACAGTCAGAATCTCGTTTGAGAAAAAGAATGAGGCCTCCTACATCTCCCTGCTGGACCTGCAGCGGGTGATGCAGCGGGTGCTCAAGCGCAGCGGCTTGCCGGTGTGGCATACGCTGGGTTTCAATCCCCACATCTATATGACCTTTGCCTGCCCGCTTTCTCTGGGGCAGGAGAGCGAGTGCGAGTGCGTGGACGTCAAGACCGAAGCGGAAGCCCCGGATTTTGAACAGTGGAAAGCGGCCCTCAATGCCATCATGCCCGCAGGCATCGTGATCACGCACGTTGGCCCGGTGCAGATGAAGGCGGACCTCATTGCCTACGCATGCTATCGCATCACCTACCCGGCGGCAGCGGCTGCGGCGCTGGATCAGTACAACGCGCTGGAAAGCGCCCCGGTGGAAAAGCACGGCAAAAAAGGCAACAAGATCATTGAACTGAAGGAACATCTGCCCAAAGTGGAGTACACCACAGAAGGGGACAGCGTGCACATTGAGCTGTGCCTGCCCGCTGCGCAGGAGCTGAACCTGAACCCCTCGCTGCTGACCGGCTTTCTGGAAGAAAAATTCGGCCTGCCTGCCGTCAGCGCCAATATCCTGCGCAAAAAGTTTTTGACGGCAGATAAGCAGCTGTTTGTCTGATCGGAGCGTGAAAGACTGTCTGTTGGGCAAAACAGAAAATTTTTGCATTTATTTTGGTCAGAACGCTTGCATTCACGCAGGTTTTGTGATATCCTATTTAGGCGTTAGTGTCCGCTGAGACCACAGCGGGGTTAATGACAATATCATTAAACGGGCGGTCCTCTGACGGCAAAGTGCCGTGTATGAACGTCTAAAAACAAATGGAGGATTCAAAAATGGACGCACTGAAGATTATTTCTGAAGGCAGCATCAAGGCTGAAAAGCCCCAGTTCAACGTTGGCGATACCGTCCGCGTTGATGTTCGTATCAAGGAAGGCGACCGTGAGCGCATTCAGGCCTTTGAGGGCACTGTGATCGCAAAGAAGCACGGCGGCGTTGCTGAGACCTTTACCGTTCGCCGCGTTGCTTACGGTGTTGGCATCGAGCGTGTCTTCCCCATCAACAGCCCCTTCGTTGAGAAGGTCACCGTTGTCCGCAAGGGCAAGGTCCGCCGCGCAAAGCTGTTCTACCTGCGTGGCCGTACGGGCAAGGCTGCCAAGGTCAAGAGCGATATTTGATCATCCCCGATTTGAAACGGGAGAAAAGGGACAACCTTGTTGTCCCTTTTTTCTTTATCAAAATTTCGGAAAAATGCGGCTTTTTGCAGGCACCGTTCTTGCGAAGAGCCTGTCGGCTGCGGTATAATCGGGTCAGCAGTGTAAAACCAGAAGGTGAGGTGTACCGGATATGGAAAAACAGGAACAGACAAAGCCCGTGCGCGGGCAGAACCTGCTGGAATGGTACGAGGCATTGATCTCGGCAGCGCTGGTGCTGGTGCTGATCTTTTCGTTTTTCTTCCGCATCATTCAGGTGGACGGCAGCTCCATGGTGCCCACACTGGTGAACGGTGATAAGCTCATCGTGTGGGGAGCAGGCTATACCCCGCAGCGTGGTGACGTGGTCATTGTGGACAGCTATACCTCCTACGGTAAACCGCTGGTCAAGCGTGTCATCGCCAAGGGCGGAGATACCATCAGCATTGATTACGATTCCGGTGTGGTCATGGTGAACGGCGAGGTCTTGCAGGAGGACTACATTGCAGAGCCTACCTATCTTGGCTACGATGTGCAGTTCCCGTACACAGTGTCGGAGGGCACGGTGTTCGTGATGGGTGATAACCGCAACCAATCACTGGACAGCCGTTCCACCTATGTGGGCTGCATTGACGAACGGGACATTCTGGGCAGGGTGCTTTTGTGCTTTATGCCCTTTACAGATTTTGGGGTGGTAAAATGAACGAAATGGATACCCGCTTTGCAAACCAGTACAATATTCAGTGGTTCCCGGGCCACATGACCAAGACTCTGCGCATGATGGAGCAGGAGATCCAGCACGTGGATGCCAGCCTTGTGCTGCTGGATGCCCGAATCCCGCTTTCCAGCCTGAACCCGGAGATCGAGCGCATCACGGCCCGCAAGCCGAAACTATACGCGCTGAACAAGGCCGATCTGGCAGACCCAGCTGTAACGGAAGAGTGGATCAAATATTTCCGTGCGGCAGATGCCGGCTGTGTGGCCATCAGCGCCAAGCAGAAGGGCGGTGCCAATGCGGTAAAGGCTGCCATTGAAAAAGAACTGGCGGGCCTGCTGGAACGCCGCCAGAACCGCGGCATGGGCGGTGCCAAAACACAGGTGATGCTGTGCGGCATCCCCAATGTGGGCAAATCCACCTTCATCAACACCTTTGCAGGCTCTGCCCGCGCCAAGGCGGCAGACCGCCCGGGCGTAACCAAAGGCAAACAGTGGGTCAGCACCGACAAATTTGATCTGCTGGATATGCCCGGCGTACTGTGGAAGAAGTTTGACTCTAAGACCATTGCGTCCAATCTGGCCTTTATCGGCTCCATCAAGGATGATATTCTGGATGTGGAAGAGCTGGCCATGAACCTGCTGGACGAGGTGCGCCGCAACTACCCCGACCTTGTGGCCCAGCGCTACAAGCTGGATGCCGAAACGCTGGCCCTGCCGCCCTACGAGCTGATGGAAGCCATCGGCCGCAAGCGCGGTCTGCTGGTGCGCGGCGGCGAGGTGAACACCGAGCGCTGCGCCATTATGCTGGTGGACGAGTTCCGCGCCTGCAAGTGGGGCCGCATCTCGCTGGAGCGTCCGCCGCAGCGGGATGATCTGGCTGATTTTGCCGAGGAGGATGACGAATGAAGCGCCGTTCCGACGAGGAGATCTCTGCTCCGCTGTATGAGTACGATGCCGCTGTACGCAGTCAGTATGGCTGCTTTGCAGGCGTGGACGAAGCCGGACGCGGCCCTCTGTGCGGCCCGGTGTGCGTAGCGGCCTGTATTCTGGACCCGGAGAATCCGGTCTTTGGCATCAACGACTCCAAAAAGCTTACCGAGAAAAAGCGGGAAGCTCTGTTTGATGAGATCATTGAAAAGGCGTTGGCCTACAAAATTGTTTTTGTGGGGCCGGAGATCATCGACCGGGACAACATCCTCAACGCCACCATGGGCGGCATGAAGCAGGCTGTGGAAGAGCTGGACATCGTGCCGAACCTTGTTCTCGTGGATGGGAACCGCACCCCGGCAGGGCTTCTGGTCCCGGCACAGCCGGTGGTCAAGGGCGATGCCACCAGTGCCAGCATCGGCGCAGCATCCGTCCTTGCCAAGGTCAGCCGTGACCGCTATATGCTGGAACTGGACAGACAGTATCCGCAGTATCAGCTGGCAAAGCACAAGGGCTACCCGACCAGGCTCCACTATGAGCTGATCGCCCAGTACGGCATCCAGCCGTTCTACCGCCGCAGCTTCCTCAAAAAGCAGGGCTACTGGCCGGAGAACGGAAAGTGAACCGCGCCGAGACAGGGCGCAGGGGAGAAGCTGCTGCGGCCCGCTGGTATCAGAAGCAGGGCTGCAGGCTGCTGGCACACAACTTCCACACCCGGATGGGTGAGCTGGATGTTGTGGTGCAGGAGCCGGATGGGACCATTGTCATCTGTGAGGTCAAGACCCGTGCGGAAGGCTCTCTGGCCAGCCCGGCAGAAGCGGTGGATCGGCCCAAACAGCGCCGCCTGATCCGTGCAGCACAGTATTATCTGCAGCAGAACGGCCTGAGCGATGCACCGGTGCGATTTGACGTGGCAGAAGTGTTCCCTCTTGACAGCGGGCGCTGGATGGTACATATTATAAGGGGCGCTTTCCTCCCGTAAAGCAACGGCCCCGGTGGGAAAATGTACGGGCAGAGGGCTTCTCTGCCACAGCAGAAGAGCGTGCTTTGCACGTTCTACGGCGAAAAAGGAGCGACAACAATGCAGTTTTTTAGTACCAGAGACCAAAACCGCAAAGTGACTTCCTCGGAAGCAATCGCACAGGGCCTGTCCAACGAGGGCGGTCTGTTTGTACCGGAAAGCTTTCCACAGGTGGATGTGAAGGCACTGTGTGAGCTGGACTACCCGGCCATGGCAGCTGCCGTCATCAAAGAGTATCTGACCGACTACTCGCAGGATTTCCTGACTGAAGCTGCCCACAAGACCTACGGAGAGGCCTTTGGCGGCAAGGCAGGCTATCTTGCCCCGGTGGAAGGGGACACCTATGCCTTAGAGCTGTGGCATGGCCCTACCTGTGCATTCAAGGATTATGCTCTGCAGCTGATGCCGAAGCTTCTGGTGGAAGCCAAAAAGAATCTGGGCCGCACGGAAAAGACCCTGATCCTTGTGGCGACCAGCGGCGATACCGGCAAGGCAGCTCTGGACGGCTACCATGATATCCCGGGCGTGGAGATCGCAGTGTTCTATCCCACGGGCGGCACCAGCGAGATCCAGCGCCTGCAGATGGCAACGCAGGAGGGTGCCAACGTGGCAGTGTACGCTGTGCGCGGCAACTTTGATGATGCACAGACCGGCGTGAAGAAGGTCTTTGGTGACACTGCCATTGCAGCAGAGCTTGCCAAGCGGAACATCCGCCTGTCCAGCGCCAACTCCATCAACTGGGGACGTCTGGTGCCGCAGATCGTCTATTACTTTGCCGCCTATGCCCAGCTGCTCAAGGCGGGCAGGATCACCTTCGGCGATGAAGTGGACTTCTGCGTACCCACCGGCAACTTCGGCGACATTCTGGCAGGCTACTATGCAAAGCGCATGGGCCTGCCCGTGGGCAAGCTGGTCTGCGCTTCCAATGAGAACAACGTGCTGACCGATTTCCTCACCACCGGCACCTACACCGCAAAGCGGGAGTTCTTCAAGACCACCTCGCCCAGCATGGACATTCTTGTGTCCTCGAACCTCGAGCGCCTTCTGTACCATGTCACCGGCAGTGATGCCGAGGTGGCGGGCCTGATGAAGAGCCTTGCCGAGACTGGCAGCTATACTGTGCGTCCGGAGACGCTGGCTGCCATTCAGGAGAACTTCTCCTGCGGCTGGAGCAGTGAGGAAGAAGTGGCAGGGGAGATCCGTGTCCGCTACGAGAAGGATAATTACCTGTGTGATACCCACACCGCCGTTGCGTTCCATGTGGCAGCGCAGAAAAAGCGCGAGGGCGTGCCCATGGTGGTGCTGTCCACCGCGTCTCCCTTCAAGTTCCCGCGCAGTGTGCTGGAAGCACTGGGCCGTACCGCCCCGGAAAATGATTTTGAAGCAATGCAGCAGCTGGAAGCAGTCTCTGCGCATACCGCACCGGCAAGCCTTGCCGCGCTGCGCCAGAAGCCGGAGCGCTTTAACACCGTGATCGATCCTGCACAGATCGCCGAGGTGGCGCTGGGCTATCAGGAATAACACATCCTGCTGCATTTAGAACAGGAGTAAAAACATGGCACTTTTTGTGCTTGGCGATACCCACCTTTCTCTGGGCGCTTCCAAGCCGATGGATATCTTTCCCGGCTGGAATGATTATGTGGAGCGCCTTGAGAAAAACTGGCGCAAGCTCATCAAACCAGAGGATACCATTGTATTGGCGGGCGATATCAGCTGGGCCATGCGCCTGACCGATACCCGTAAGGATTTTGAATTTCTGCAGAACCTGCCCGGGCAGAAGATCATCATGAAGGGCAACCACGATTACTGGTGGTCTACCGTGAACAAGATGAATGTCTACCTCAAAGCAGAAGGCTTTGATACCCTGCACATTCTGCACAACAACTCCTACAGTGTAGAGGGGTATGCACTGTGCGGTACCCGCGGCTGGCTGTTTGATGCAGGCGAGGCCCACGACGAAAAGGTGATGAACCGCGAGATCGGACGGCTGCGCATGAGTCTGGATGCCGCCGAACCCGGGCTGGAAAAGCTGGTGTTCCTGCACTATCCGCCGGTGTATACCGGCACCAGTGCGCCGGAGATCGTGGCCACCTTAAAGGAATACAGCATCAGGACCTGCTACTATGGCCATCTGCACGGCAATGCCATCCGCTATGCGGTGCAGGGCGATGTGGATGGCATCCACTACAAGCTGGTCAGTGCCGATGGGCTGCGTTTTTGCCCGTACCGCATCAATTGAACCGTTAAAACCAATAAAAATTAACAATTTGGGCTGGCAATTGTGTCAGGAGCGTGCTATAATAGTTTTTGACGCGATTGTTGCACCCAATTGAGCGCGCGCGTCCCCGCATATTGCAAAAGCAAGTTCATCCAGGACGCAGTGCGCGGTTGCAAAGGGCAAAAACTTCCTGCCCTGCGCAATAGAATTTTTGAGTGGAGGAAAAACAAATGAATTTCATCAAGTGTGAAAAGCTCGAGAAGAGCATGGCAGAACTGCAGTTCTCCATCGACGCAGAGGCTTTCAAGAAGGCTGTTGCCGATGTTTTCAAGAAGGAAGGCAAGAAGTACGCTGTTCCCGGCTTCCGTAAGGGCAAGGCTCCCCGCGCTCTGATCGAGAAGATGTACGGCGCTGATGTCTTTACCTATGATGCCATCAATGAGCTGTTCCCCGAGGCTTTCGAGGCTGCTGTCAAGGAAGCTGGCGTTGAGCCGGTCGGCCGTCCGGAGGTCACTGTTGACTCTGCTGATGAGACCAACGGTGTCACCCTGACCGTCAAGGTCGCTGTCAAGCCCGAAGTCAAGGTTGGCAGCTACAATGGTCTGACGGTTGAAAAGACTGTCCATACTGTTTCTGACGAGGCTGTTGAAGCTGAGCTGAAGCGTGTGCAGGAGCGCAATGCCCGTGAGCTGACCCGTGAGGGCGCTGCTGAGAACGGCGACATCGCTGATATCGACTTCGAGGGCTTCGTCGATGGCGTGGCTTTCGAGGGCGGCAAGGCTGAGCACTACAGCCTGACTCTGGGCAGCGGCAGCTTCATCCCCGGCTTTGAGGATCAGATCGTGGGCCACTCCGCTGGCGAAGAGTTCGACGTGAACGTTACCTTCCCCACCGAGTATCAGGCTGCCGAACTGGCTGGCAAGGCTGCTGTGTTCAAGATCAAGCTGCACGAAGTGAAGTACAAGGAGCTGCCTGCTCTGGATGACGAGCTGGCTAAGGATTGCTCTGAGTACGACACTCTGGACGAGTTCAAGGCTTCCATCCGCAAGAACAATCAGGAGCAGCTGGACAAGCAGGACGATCTGGCTGTTGAGAACGCTCTGGTGGATCAGGTCATCGAGAGCATGGAGGGTGAGATCCCCCAGGCAATGTATGATGCCCGCATGGACGAGATGGTCAACGACTTTGCATTCCGCGTGGAGCAGCAGGGCCTGCGCCTCGAGGACTACCTGAAGTATATGGGCCAGACTATGGAGCAGTTCCGCGCTTCCTTCATGCCGCAGGCTGAGAAGCAGGTCAAGATCCGTCTGGCTCTGGAGGCTGTTGCTGCTGCTGAGAACATCGAGGCTTCCGAGGAGGAAGTTTCCGCTGAGATCAAGCGCATCGCTGACCAGTACAAGATGGAAGAGGACAAGGTTCGTGAGCTGGTCAATGTTGACGACCTGAAGAAGGATCTGGCCATCAACAAGGCCATCGACTTCATCAAGAGCCACGCAAACATCGTGGAGAAGGCTGCTGAGGAAGAGAAGGCTGCAGACGCTGAGTAATCAGCTCCTGTGTTCCTTTGAAGCGGGCAGTATGCTGCACGGTTTCAATCAAAGGTTGTAAAAATTGACCGATACGGCAGAACCGGCAGGGAAACCGTATCGGTCAATTTTGCAAATACTATATTCCATTTCAGGAGGCGAACTTTATGAGTTTTGTTCCTTACGTTGTGGAACAGTCGTCCCATGGCGAGCGTTCCTATGATATTTTCTCCCGTCTTTTGAACGATCGCATCATCGTTCTGAGCGAGGATGTCAACGATACCTCCGCCAGCCTTGTTGTGGCACAGCTGCTGTATCTGGAAGGGCAGGACCCGGACAAGGACATCAGCCTGTATATCAACAGCCCCGGCGGCTCCATCAGCGCCGGCATGGCCATCCACGATACCATGCAGTATATCAAGTGCGATGTTTCCACCATCTGCATGGGCATGGCAGCTTCCATGGGTGCCTTCCTGCTGGCAAGCGGCACCAAGGGGAAGCGTTTTGCACTGCCCAACTCGGAAATTCTGATCCATCAGCCGCTGATCGGCGGGCAGGGCGGCGGCCTTTCCGGCCAGACCACCGATATCAAGATCCATGCCGAGCACATGGTGTATATCCGCGATAAGATGAACCGCATGCTCAGCGAGTACACCGGCCAGCCGCTGGAAAAGATCCAGCTGGATACTGAGCGCGACAACTATATGTCCGCACTGCAGGCAAAGGAATACGGCCTGATCGATGAGGTCATTGCCCACCGCTGAGCCGCCGACATTTAATTTACCCAGGATAAGGAAAAACAGCTATGGCAAATAACAATTCCGGCAGAGACAAAAACGAAAAGGATCTGGTCTGCAGCTTCTGCGGAAAGCATCAGGACGAAGTGGAGCGTATGATCATCGGCCCCGGTGTCAATATCTGCAGCGAATGCATCGGCCTGTGCCACGACCTGCTTTCCGACAAGCCGGATCAGCCCAAAAGCGCCCGACCGGCCCGCGGTGCAAACCGTGCACACATCCAGCCTGCGGACGATCTGGATATCAACATCCTGACCCCGGCCGAGATCAAGGAAGGTTTGGATCAGTATGTGATCGGTCAGGACGAGGCAAAGCGTGTGCTGGCCGTCTCGGTCTACAACCACTACAAGCGCATCCTCAGCGGCAAGGGCAGCGATGTGGAGCTGCAGAAGTCCAACGTGCTGCTGCTGGGTCCTTCCGGCGTGGGCAAGACCCTGCTGGCACAGACTCTGGCAAAAATGCTGGGCGTTCCCTTCGCCATTGCCGATGCCACCACCCTGACCGAAGCCGGTTATGTGGGCGAGGATGTGGAGAACATTCTGCTCAAGTTGATCCAAGCAGCGGATTTTGATGTGCAGAAGGCACAGATCGGTATTATCTATATCGACGAGATCGACAAGATCACCCGCAAGAGTGAGAACCCCTCCATCACCCGCGATGTGGGCGGTGAGGGCGTGCAGCAGGCCCTGTTGAAGATTTTGGAGGGCACTGTGAGCAATGTTCCTCCGCAGGGCGGCCGCAAGCACCCGCAGCAGGAGTTCATCCAGATCGACACCACCAACATCCTGTTCATCTGCGGCGGTGCATTTGATGGCTTGGATAAGTATATCCTGCGCCGCACCGATAAGTCCGCACTGGGCTTCGGCAGCAGCCTGAAGGATAATTCCAGCGAAGCGGAGAAGGCTCTGCTGCGCAAGGTGGAACCCCACGATCTGGTCAAGTTCGGCCTGATCCCGGAACTGATCGGCCGTCTGCCGGTCATTACCGTGCTGGACGATCTGGACGAGGATGCTCTGGTTCGCGTGCTCAAGGAGCCGCGCAACAGCCTTGTGAAGCAGTATAAGGAACTTCTGAGCATGGATAATGTGGAACTGAACTTCACTGATGAAGCACTCCACGCCATTGCCCGCAAGACGATCGAGCGCAAGACCGGTGCCCGCGGCCTGCGCAGCGTGATGGAAAGCATTCTGCTGCCCATCATGTACGAGGTGCCCACCGATGCTACCATCATCCGCGTAACTGTGGATGAAGATACCGTGGAAGGCGGCGAAGCACATCTGGAATACGGCGCGGTGCGCAAGCGCTATAAAAATCAGGTCGCTCTGAGCTGACGCTTTTAGCGTACAGCAGGGGAGCAAAGACCCGGCATTCAAGCTCTGTTTCAAAAGCTTTTTGCTTTTGGCAGGGCTTTTTGCTTTATTATTCTTGTTTCCGAGGGCAAAATGTACTATAATATTAAGGTCTGGAATGGCATGGGGAACGCTCCCTGGCAGGAATGCTCCGCAAAATGCCGCTCTGGCGCTATGGGTAACAGGAAGTACGATAAAGGAGTGTGTTTCCAATGGCAAATTATCTTGCAATGAATCGTGATGAACTCACTGCCGAAAAGGCAGCGCTCGAAGCAGAGTATAAAAAATTTCAGGCCAAGGGTCTCAAGCTGAACATGGCCCGCGGCAAGCCCGGTCCTCACCAGATGGATCTGGCTATGGACCTGCTGAAGATGAATGACTATACCACCGATGCCGGTACGGATGCCCGCAACTATGGCGAGCTGGAAGGCCTGCAGGAGGCCCGCGTGCTGTTTGCGGATGTCTTTGGCGTAAAGCCGGAGGAAGTGTTCGTGGGCGGCAACTCCAGCCTGCAGCTGATGTATAACCTCGTCAATATCGGCTATGTGTTCGGTTTCCCGGAGTCTCCGTGCCCCTGGTCTCAGGTGGAGAAGCGCAAGTTCCTCTGCCCGGTGCCCGGCTATGACCGTCACTTTGCTATTACCGAGGAGTTTGGCTTTGAGCTGGTCAGCGTGCCTATGACCCCCAATGGCCCGGATATGGACATTGTGGAAAAGCTGGTGGCCGAGGATCCTGACATCAAGGGCATCTGGTGTGTGCCGCAGTATTCCAACCCCGATGGCTACACCTACAGCGATGAGACCATCGAGCGTTTTGCCAAGATGAAGACCGCTGCGCCTGATTTCAAGATCTTCTGGGATGAAGCCTATATCGTCCATCACCTGACCGATGAGATCATCGAGACTCCGGTGCTGCTGAACGAGAGCAAGAAGTACGGCAACGAAAACCGTGTGTTCATGTTCACTTCCACCAGCAAGATCACCTTCCCGGGCGCAGGTGTCTCTGCCATTGCCTGCAGCGAGAGCAGCATGAAGTATATCTGCAAGCGCTTCTCGGTCATGATCATCAGCTACGACAAGATGAACCAGCTGCGCCACGTCCGCTTCCTGAAGAACAAGGAAGGTGTGCTGGCCCACATGGCAAAGCACCGTCGTCGTCTGGTGCCCTGCTTTGATGCCGTCAAGACCGCATTCAAGAACAACCTCATCCCCTGCGGGGATATTGCCCACTGGACGGACCCCAAGGGCGGCTACTTCATCAGCCTGTATGTGATGCCCGGCTGTGCAAAGCGCGTGGCGGGTCTGTGCAAGGATGCGGGCCTGACCCTGACCGGTGCCGGTTCTGCATATCCCTATCACAAGGACCCCGAGGATTCTCACCTGCGCATTGCGCCCACCTATCCCAGTCTGGACGAGGTGGAAACCGCTTCCGAACTGCTGTGCATCTGTGTGCGTCTGGCTGTGGCAGAAAAACTGCTGGCTGACAAGGCAGACTAACATTTTTTGATTTTATCTCCTCTGTGCGGCCCGTCTGGGCCGTCAGGGGAGTTTTGTCGCAAGAAAGCCGGCACGACGGCCCCCTTGCGGAAATGATAAGGCCCGCCGGAGCAGGCGGTCCGCGCTAGAATACGGGCGGCAGCTGCAAGAACTGCTGCTTTTGGAGGTTCCCTGAATTTTATGAAAACAAAAGGCAAAGCATGGCATCTGATCGCCACAGTGCTGTTGATCGTGGTATTTGTGTATACTGCGTTCTTCGGTGTGTATGCCAAGTACGGCGATACGACCACGACCTACATCAAAGGTGCAAAGGATATCCGCTTCGGTGTGGATATCAAGGGCGGTGTCAACGTCACCTTTGTGCCGTCGGATGGCTACGATGCTACCGAAGAACAGCTGGAAGCAGCCCAGCTCGTCATTGAGAACCGTCTCGTGGCGCTGAATGTGACCGACTACGAGCTGTATGTGGACAACAATTCCGACAGCCTGATCCTGGAGTTCCCGTGGCAGTCCGGTGAGACAGATTTTGACCCGGAAGCTGCGATCGATGAGATCGGCACCACCGCCTATCTGACCTTCCGCGAGGGAAGCAGTGCGGACGGTGAGCTGATCCTGGACGGCTCCATGATCGAGAGCGCCGCAGCTCAGTATGGCCCCGTCAGCAATGGCGGTGCTTCGGAATATTTCGTCTCCTTGAAGTTCACCGATGACGGTGCCAAGGCATTTGGCGATGCTACCACAAAGCTGGCTGCATCGGGCGGCACCATCAGCATCTGGCTGGACGATGAAAACGTGAGCACGGCTACGGTCAATACTGCTATTACCGATGGCTCTGCCATCATTACAAGCTCGGCTTCCAATCCTTTCACGCAGGAGCAGGTCGTCAAGATGGCCCGCCAGATCAACTCCGGCGCACTGCCCTTTGCACTGACGGTGGACAGCTATTCCACCGTCAGCCCCAGCCTGGGCGAGAACAGCCTGAGCGCCATGGTTCTGGCCGGCCTGATCGCCTTTGCACTGATCGTGGTGTTCATGACGATGCTGTACCGTCTGCCGGGCTTCCTTGCATGTATTGCACTGGCTGGTCAGGTGGCAGCAACGCTGGCGTTCGTTTCCGGTTACTTCCCGGTGTTTGAAAGCTTTACCATGACCCTGCCCGGCATCGCAGGCATCATCCTTGCCATCGGCATGGGCGTGGATGCCAATGTTATCACGGCAGAACGCATCAAGGAAGAGCTGAAAAACGGCAAGTCTCTGGATGGCGCGCTCAAGAGCGGTTTTGCCCGCGGCTTGACCCCCATCGTTGACGGCAACGTGACCATCGTCATCGTGGCCATCGTGCTGATGGGTGCCTTTGGCCCCTCGGACGGCATGTTTGCAAAGGCACTCCACTTTGTGTTCTTTGCCTTTGGCCCCTCCACCGCAGGCACTATTTATGCCTTCGGTTACACGCTGCTCACCGGCGTGCTGCTGAACTTTGTGTTTGGCGTGTTTGCTACCCGTGTGATGATCCGCGGTGCGGCATCCATCAAGGCACTGCGCAACCCCTGGCTCTACGGTGCAGAAAAGCCCGGCAAGGAAAAAGCCGAGAAGAAGCCCATCGACTTTGTGGGCCTGCGCAAGCGCTTCCTGACGATCTCCTCCTGCCTGATGGCAGCCATCGTGCTGTGCGCTGTGGTTTTGGGTGTCCATCTGGATACCGAGTTCACCGGCGGTGCCATGATCACCCTGAGCTACGAGGGCAGCTTTACCATGTCGGATGTGCAGAAGGTTGCATCCTCTGCATTGGAGAATAACGGCCTGACCCTGCAGACCGGCGAGAATGTTGCTACCGGTGACCAGACCCTGAAAATCTCGATGCCCGGTACCGAAACAGTGACTACCGAGCAGGTGGCCAAGCTGCTGGACAGCCTGAACGAAAGCTGCCCGGACAACAATTTTGAACAGCTGTCGCTAAGCAACGTCAGCGCTGCCATGGGCACCAAGTTCCTGCAGAAGAGTCTGGTTGCCGTGGTGTTTGCACTGGTGCTGATCCTGCTGTACATCGCCCTGCGCTTCAAGAACATCGGCGGCCTGACCGGCGGCATGATGGCGGTGCTGGCATTGGTGAACGACCTGATGGTGGTGTTTGGCACCTTCGTGTTGCTGCGCACCGCGCTGGATGGCAACTTCATTGCCGCCATGCTGACCATTTTGGGCTACTCCATCAACGATACCGTTGTGGTCTACGACCGTATCCGCGAGAACCGCACCCTGATGGGCAAAAAGGCATCCTTTGAAGAGCTGGTGAACCACTCGGTGAACCAGTCCGCCCGCCGCACCCTGATCACCACCATTACCACGGTGATGGCGCTGGGCGTTATGTGCATCGTGGCAAAGCTGTATGGTCTGGACAGCATCTTTACCTTTGCGTTCCCGCTGATGATGGGCATGATCAGCGGCGTGTACACTTCGCTGTGCGTTTCCACCTCTGCGTGGGTGCTGTGGAGTGAGCGCAAGCCCAAGACCAAAGCCTAAAAACACAGCCCGGTCAGACCGGACAGGAGGAACAGAACATGAAGTGTCCCTATTGCGGAGCCGAGGAATCCAAAGTGATCGATTCCCGCCCCACCGAAGACAGTGAGCGCATCCGCCGCCGCCGCGAATGCCTGAGCTGCCATATGCGCTTTACGACCTATGAGGTCGTGGAGACTGTTCCGCTTGTGGTCATCAAAAAGGACAGCTCCCGTGAGCCGTTCGACCGGCAGAAGCTGCTCAACGCTATGGTGCGTGCCTGCGCCAAGCGGCCGGTCAGCTACGAATCGCTGGAGCGTGCGGTAAGCAGCATTGAGCAGACGCTGCTCAGCTCCTACGACCGTGAGATCCCCAGCGTGCGCATCGGTGAGCTGACCATGCAGGAACTGAAAAAGATCGACGAAGTGGCATATGTTCGCTTTGCATCGGTCTACCGTCAGTTTGCAGACGTGGAAAGTTTTTTCAATGAGCTGAAAAAGCTGATGGGCGACCGCAAGGAACCACAGAAATAATTTGCATCAGAACACCGGCTTTCGCCCAATGGGGCAGGGCCGGTGTTTTTGTTTATACCAGCCGGTGCGAGAGCCATTCCAGTGTTTCCACCTGTACCTGTGCGCGGCGCAGCTCACCAAAGGCTTCCTCTGGGGCACCCATTTCCAGGTGTCCGTCCGCCGCCCGCAGCGCAGCTTCCAGCTCGGTAAAATCTGCGGTGCGCAGCAGGTGGTTCATTTTGGTGCGCATTTGGTCGCACCGGTCGGCACCATCAGCAAGCGCCTGCCGGGCGGCAGGGTAGTCGGCATTGCGGATGGCTTCGGCGGCGGTGTCAAGGTCTGCCGAGATCACATCCGCAAAGCTCTGCACCTTCCAGCTGCTGTAAAAGGCCACGCTCAGCAGTACGGCCACAATAGCGATACATGCATAGATCCGTTTCATCCGCTCACCTCAATGGGAGCCGCCGGCACGGCGGTTCTCTTTTTTTAGCAAAAAATAATCCTCGGTCTCGTTGCCGATCAGCAGCAAAATTTCTTCCGGCAGCAGGGTGTTGGTCTGCGCCGTGCGTTCCAGCCACGCGCGGTCCTTGCCGCACCAGCGCAGGTTGTCTTCCAGCACCTGTCCGTCCAGCACAAAGGGAATGGTGGCGTTGGTATGGGTCACCTTCAGCTGCAGGTCAGCAAGACGAGCTGGCTCTTTTTCTGGCCGCAGTGCTGCCGAAAGGGTACCGTTCGTCTCGATCACCGCGTAGGAGACCTCCCGTGGGTCAAAAATATTTTTACCGCGCAGCGCTTCCATCAGGTCGGCTGTGGTCAGCCGTAACATCCGCAAGGCTTTCTGATCGATCTGCCCGTCCAAGATCACCGTCTTTGGTCTGCCGGAGAGAAAGTTGAAGAATTTCTGGCTGCGGAAGCTCAGCACGGAGCCCAGCAGTTCCAGCGCTGCAATGAGAAACAGCGGGATCAGGCTGGATGTGATGGGCACCTCTTCCGATTCAATGGAGATGGATGCCAGATTGGAAATGAGAATGGTGGACACCAGTTCTTCGGGCTGCAGTTCGCCCAGCTGGCGCTTGCCCATCAGCCGCATGGCAAACAGGACGCACAGATAAATGATGATCGTGCGGCAGATCAGAAGCTTCAAGTAACAAGACCTCCTGTCGTTTCTGGCGGAATGGATGCCGCTGCAGCCGGGCATACTGCTGTGCAAAGGAGTGGTTGGATGCGGCAGTTATCACAGAGCCTTGCGGCAAATCTTGCGGTGCTGGACAAAATGTTTGGCACCTCTGCGGATTATTATGCCAAGGAGATCACGATTTATCATTGCAGGGGAAGCATCCTGCTGTTTGACGGCATGGCAAGCCTGGATTCTTTGTGGGAGCTTTTACTGGATGCGGCCAGCCGTCAGGCACCGCCGCAGCAGGCAGGCCAGCGTTGCACCGGGCCGCAGGTCTTTGAGCTGATCCTGCACGGCTCAGCCTTTCCGGCAGAAAGTGAGCCGGTAACAGATCTGGCTGATCTGATCAAACGAATGACGGCAGGCATGGCGGTCTTACTGCTGGACGGCTGCGCAAAGGGCATTGCCTTCTCGGTGCAGGGACTGAAGTTCCGCTCGGTAGACGAGCCTTCCGGGGAGGGCAATCTGCGCGGCTCCCGCGAAGGCTTTGCCGACCTGCTGCGGGTCAATCTGAGCCTGCTGCGGCGGCTCATCCGTACCGAACATCTGGTGCAGGAGGTGGCGCAGGCCGATACCGAAATGCAAACGGAATACGCCATCTGCTACTGCAAAAACAGGGCAGACTCCGCCATGGTGATCCGTGTGCGCAAAGCGCTTGCCGCTGCAAAGCCGGAGCTTTTGCTGGATTCCAGTTACTTTGTGCCGTGGCTGCTGCCGGGCAGGGCGCGGCTGTTCACGCCGGTAAGCTACACCGAGCGGCCTGCCGTGGCGGCGGCAAAGATCTGTGAGGGCAAGATCGTGGTGCTGGTCAACGGAAGTCCCTCTGCCATGGTGCTTCCGGCTCTTTTCTGCGAAAATTTTGAGTGCTTGGACGATTATGCATCCACCGCCGTGTTTTCCTCTTTTCTGCGCATCCTCAAATATGTTTCGTTCTACCTCACAGTATTTCTGCCGGGTGTGTTCGTCTGTCTGGCGATTTACCTGCCGGAGTTGATCCCACCGCAGCTTCTGTACAAGATCGAAGCGGCGGAGAAGGCCACACCGTTGCCGCTGTTTGCGGAAATGCTGCTGGTCATACTCATTTTGGAGGTCATCCGGGAAGCAGGTCTGCGGATGCCGCAGTCGCTGGGGCATTCGGTCAGTCTGGTGTCCGCGTTGATCATCGGCGATGCTGCCATTGCCACCGGGCTTATGAGCACGCCGGTGATCTTTGTGGCAAGCATCACGGCCATCGCGGTGTTCGTCACGCCCTCTTTGTACGAGCCTGCTACGCTGCTGCGTCTGGGTGTGGTGCTGGCTGCAGGTCTTGCCGGGCCGGTGGGCCTTGCGGGGGCTTTTTTTGCAGTTCTGCTCAGTCTTTCCGGCACAGCCTGCCTGCAGGTGCCATATCTGGCGGCGCATCCGTTCCCGCAGCGGCCCATGGCAGAGGATGGCATCATCCGCCGCAACTACCGCCGCCTTTCAGCGCACGACTTTAATATCTGGCAGAAACGGGAGGGAAAATGATGCAAAAACAGAAAGGCTTTTCTGCTCCCGTGCTGGCACTGAGCGTGTGGACAGCTGCGCTGGCAGAAGAAATGCAGACCGGTATCTCTCCGCGTGGGATGATCATTCATGGAGCGGTTCAGGCTCTTTTGCTCACATGCATCAGTGGGGGGTTCTCTGCCTGCTGGCAGCGGGCAGCCATGCAGTGGGTCTGGCTGTTTTCCGCAGGAGCATGGTTTCTGGCAGAGTTGTTTGGAACCGTAATGCAGGCCCAGAACATCTGCCAGCAGGAGTTCCGCTCCATGGCGCTGATCGGCCTGCTGCCGCTTTTGCTCTGGGCAGGGTGGTGTATTCCGCCTTCCGGCTGGGATGCTCCGGCACGGGTGCTGTGGTGGTTCGTGCTGCTGGGTGGGCTGGTCTGTCTGACAGGGCTTGCCGGGCAGATGGACTGGGCGCACCTGCTGACGGCAGATGCTGTGCAACTGACCCGCTGGCCGCGTGTTCCGCTGTATGCGGAGTATTTGTTCTGGCCGCTTCTTGCAGGTTATGAAGAGCCGCGCAGCATGTCCTGGCTGCCATGGCTCACCTTTCTGGCACAGGCGGGTCTTACTGCCGGGATGTGCCTCGTATTTGGCGCAGCGGATTACCCGGCACAGGAACTGCTGCGGGCATGGAGCGCAGATGTTTTCTCCCGCATGGATGCGCTGCTTTTGCTCATCTGGCTCACCTGCGCGATCTTCCGCACCGGCTTTCTCTGCGCGGCAGTGCGTACCGTGTGGCAGCGCGCGGTGCAGTGCGGGAAAGGAGCGGTAAAATGAAGCAGAAGAAACTGCGCTCTCTCAGTACGGTGCTTTTGATCGGGTGGTGCCTGATTTTTCTGCGTTGCGAGACCACCGAAAAAAGCATGGTTCGTGCGCTGTATCTTGCTCAGAAGGAACAGTCCATCACCGTAGGGCTGCTGTATCAGGCTCCGGAAGCTGCCGCCGATGCATCCGAGGCTTCTGGGGCTGTGCAGCTGCAGTTGGCGCAGGCGGACACGCTGGCAAAAGCGCTGGCGGCGGCGCAAAAGCAACTGCCGCAAAAGGCGGATTACCGCCTGTGCGATTATCTGCTGATCGATCAAGATGCATCGGCAGAGCTGCTTGCAGCGTATGAGCGTACGGTGCTGGAAAACAGGCAGGGCAGGGTATCGGCAAAAGTTTCTGTGCTGGAAATGGGCGATGGATTTTTGGAGAAACTTCCAGCAGAAAAGCAGGAATTTCCGAACAAACTGCTTGAGCAGCTCAAGCAGTGCGCAGACCAGATGCCGAGGCTTTACCAGTATCAGGACGGAATGCTTCTGCCGCAGCTGCGGGCAGAGAAACAGGAAGTGGCACTTGCAGATACAAGCATCCTCTGGCAAGTGGAAAACAGCATTGAGCTGGAGGCCCGGCAGGCGGAAACAGCGCGGCTTTTGCTGGAAATGGGCGGCGTGCATACTTTCTGGCTGGAAGGTGAGCCGGTAACGGTCCGCCGATGCAGCGTGTCTGTCACCCTGCGGGAAGAAACTGCCAGTCTGCGGCTGGACTGTCAGCGCAGCTATGATACGCCGCAGCCCAGCGCCGCACAGTGCAAACAGCTGGCAGAACTGTGCACGCAGACGGTGCAGTCTTTCTGGCAGCAGGGCATCGACCTTGTGCATCTGCAGCAGCGCAGTGCATTGCAGAACGGTGTGGGCAGAGAAAAGATCACAATAAAAAACGCCTGCCCGCAATTGCAGGCAGACGTGAGGTTTTTACCGATGTGATTCAGTTGGCAGTGGGGAAGGTGACAGTAATGGTAGTGCCCACATCCACCTGACTTTCCAGCTTGATGCGTGCGTTGTGGATGCGTGCGATATGCTTGACGATGGCAAGGCCCAGACCGGTACCGCCGGTAGCCTTGCTGCGGCTCTTATCCACACGATAGAAGCGCTCAAACACGCTGGACTGTGCTTCTTTCGGGATGCCGATGCCGTTATCGGCCACAGTCAGGGTGCAGTGTCCGTTGCGGCTGCAGGCTGTGGTGATCTGTACCTTACCGCCGGGACGATTATAACGGATCGCATTATCGCACAGGTTCTGGCATAGCTCGTCCAGCAGGGCACGGTTGCCGTGCACAAGAGCACTTTCGCCCAGACAGTTCAGCGAGATGTAAGCCCGGCGGGCATTCAGCTTCTGGCGCTCTACGCAGTCCTTGGCAACGGTAAGCAGATCCACTGTCTCCATCTCCGGCTCAGAACCGGCTTCGCTGGCGTTGTCCAGACTGGAAAGCTGCAGGATATCGTTCACCAGCTGGATCATACGGCTGGCCTCCACATGGATCTTCTGGGCAAAGCACGGCACATCCTCAGGCTTTGCAATGCCGGTCTCGATCAGCTCCGCATAGCCGGAAATACTGGTCAGCGGGGTCTTCAGCTCATGGCTGACATTGGCAGTAAACTCCTGCCGCATCTTTTCATTGTTCTCACGGAGGATGCGGTCAGAGTGGATGCTTTCAGCAAAGGGGACAAGCTCCTTATAGGGAACATTGTCCTGAATATGATCCAGATCTTCGGTCATGCTCAGCACAGGGGAGACTAATGCACGGGTGAGCAGAGCTGCCAGAACAGCGGCGGCCAGCATGAGTGCAACGCAGCTCAGCACGATGGCAGGCAGGGTCGAATCATAAATAGACCAGACCGTTTCTGCATCCTGTGCCATGCGCAAAATCTCACCGTTGGGCAGCAGTACGGCATAGTAATAGGTCTCGTAGCCCATGGTCTGGGAATCGCGGATGTCCCGGCCCACACCTTCGGTCATGGCCTGACGGATCTCCGGGCGGGAGAGATGGTTCTCCATGGGCTGATCGGTAGCAGATTCAAACAGCACGCTGCCGTCCTGCGAGATCAGGGTGATGCGCAGATTATTGGTAACAAAGAACGAAAGCTGCTGCGGGTCCTGCACCAGATCATAACCGGCGCTTGCCAGATCGGCTTCCCGCTCAAGGCTGGTCCATGCCTGAGCCGTGAATGCCTTGTGAAAAACAAAGATGCAAAGCGCCGCCGTGAACAGCAGACCGAGGAAGCCCATCAGGAACAGGCGGTAGCTGATCTTTTCTTCCATGCTGCGCAGCTTCATTCTTCACCGGCCTCCTCTTCATCGGTCAGCTTGTAACCCACCTTGCGCACAGTGCAGATGTATTTGCCGGCATCCCCCAGCTTTTTGCGCAGGGTGCGGATATGCATATCCACAGTGCGGCTCTCCACCGAAACGTCGGTGCCCCACACCACCTGCAGAATGGTCTCGCGCGTCACCACCAGATTGGTATTTTCCAGCAGCAGGCGCAGCAGACTGTACTCCTTGTAGGTCAGCTCCACCGGCGTTCCGCTCACAGTCACGTTGTGACGGGCATTGTCCAGCAGGATCTCGTGAAAGCTGAGTACGTTGGGACGTGCTTCCGGAGCCGAGCGGCGCAAGGCGGCGCGCACCCGGCTCAAAAATTCCATGATGCCAAAAGGCTTTGAGATGTAATCATCGGCACCGCAGTCCAGCCCGCGCACGGTGTCCAGCTCACTGGATTTTGCAGTCACCATGATGACGGGCAGCCTGCGCAGGGAAGGGGTGTTGCGCAGCTTTTTCAGGATGGAAAAACCGTCCTCACCGGGCAGCATCACGTCTAAGATCACCAGTTCCGGCTCTGCAGCGTGCATGGCCTGCCAGAACGGCTCAGAGCTTTCAAAGCTGGTCACTTCGTATCCGCTGGACTGCAGGGCATACTGTTCCAGCTCCCGGATGGCGGCATCGTCTTCAACAATATAGATCATTTGTCAAAATCCTCCGCAGATTGATTTTCAGGGAAGAGATAGCGTTCACGGTAACGGTCAAGACGGCGATGGAATTCCTCACTTTCCTTGGTGTCATTGCCGTGACGCAGCTCGTTGAGGTATGCGTGGGTATCAAAGCTGTCCTGTGCAACCTCGATCTGTGCAACGGCTACGTTGCTGCAGTGGTCGCACACACGCTCATAGTTGGTCAGCAGGTCGTCCAGCACAAAGCCATATTCAATGGAGCAGCTGCCGGCCTGCAGGCGGGCAATGTGGTGGGCCTTGATGGCACGTACCAGCTCGTTGACCACGGCTTCCAGCGGTTCCACCTTGCTGGCAAGATGCAGATCACCCTTGCGGAAAGCATCAGTGGTGCGGTTCAGAATATCCTGCACCGCATCCTCCAGCACCTGCAGCTCGTCGCGGGCATCCTGCGAGAACTGGATGTCTTTGGTGTGCATCTCCTCGGCAGATTCCATCAGGTTTACGGAATGGTCGCTGATGCGCTCAAAATCGCTGATGGTGTGCAGCAGGGTATTTACGCTCTGGCTGTCGGCATGGTTCAGCTCACGGCTGGAAAGCTTGACGAGATAGGTGCCGAGAGCGTCCTCGTAACGGTCTACCTGCGTCTCTTCCTCGCGGACTTTCTGCGCAAGTGTGTCGTTCCACTCATGAGTCAGGCTCATGGCCTGCATCACGCCCACACGGGCAAGCTCTGCCATTTCAGCAGTTGCAGAGCGTGCACGCTCCACAGCCACGGCAGGGGTGTTCAGCAGGCGGTCATCCAGCAGCGCAAAGCTTTCCTTTTCCGGCGAATCCGGAATGGTGAGGATGGCCAGCTTTTCCAGCAGGTTTGCAAAGGGCAGCAGCACCAGCGTTGCCACGATATTGAACACCGAGTGCACCACAGCGATGCCCCATGCCTCGATGGTGGTGTTCACAAAAGCAAAGTGGCAGACCGTATTCAGGCCGTAAAAGCCGACAAGGAAGATGGTCACACCGATGATGTTGAAGTACAGATGGACCATGGCAGCACGGCGTGCATTCTTGTTGGCACCCACAGAGGAGATCAACGCGGTAACGCAGGTGCCGATGTTCTGACCCATGATAATGGGAATGGCACTGCCGTAGGTGATCACGCCGGTGGCGCTCAATGCCTGCAGGATGCCGACGCTGGCGCTGGAGCTCTGGATGATGCCGGTAACAAGGGCACCCACCAGAACGCCCAGAAGGGGGTTGGAAAAGCGGGTGAACAGGCTGGTGAACCATGCCTCGTTCTGCAGGGGCAGGACGGCGTTAGACATGGTGGTCATGCCAGTCATCAGCACGGCAAAGCCGATGAGGATGGTGCCCACGCCTTTTTTCTTCTCACTCTTACACATATACAGCAAAATGCCGATAAATGCAAGCAAAGGACTGAAAGAAGTGGGTTTGAGCAGATTGATGAGGAGGCTGTCGCCCTGCAGGCCGGAAAGGCTCAGGATCCAGCTTGTGACAGTGGTGCCCACATTGCTGCCCATGATCACGCCGATGGCCTGATGCAGCTCCATGATGCCGCTGTTGACAAAGCCGACCACCATGACCGTGGTAGCGCTGGAACTCTGGATCACAGCGGTGACGCACAGGCCAAGGAAAAAGCCTTTAAGGGGGTTGTCAGTCAGCTTGCTCAGGATCTTCTGCAGCTGGGCGCCGGCCTGCTTTTCCAGTGCTTTGCCCATGATGTCCATGCCGAACAGGAACAGGGCAAGACCTCCAAGCAGGGAAAAGACATTGAAGATGGTCATAAAGATTTCCTCACTTTTGTTTGACGTGTTTTTGATGTGTTTCTCCTGATTTTGAGTATACAGATGCAATGTAAAATCCAAAATCGAGGGAATGTAAAATCCGTGTAAAGGTAAGAAAAATGTAAAAAATCAGTACATGGCTGCGCTGCTGCGTGCATTCTTGCCGGGCTGCGAAAAAGCCGCCCGCACAATATTGTTTTTTACCGATCGTTCTATTATAATAATAAGGAGGAATCCTGTACGGTACCTGACAGCAGGCAGGGCTGTGCAGCAAAAGGGGAGCACAGGAGGAACAAGAATGGGCACATTCAATGTCTCGCTCAAAACGCTGACCGACCGTGTCAGCATGGAAGTTGTTTATACACCGAAGGAACTGGATCAGATCTGTGTGGAGATCGCCGAAGTGAACCGCCCGGGTCTGTTCCTGGCGGGCTATTACGATTATTTTGATAAGCTGCGTCTGCAGATCATGGGTCTGGCCGAGATGAACTTTCTGTCCGGCCTTTCACCGGAAAAACGCTACGAAGCGCTGGATCAGCTGTTCCGTCAGCAGCCGCCGGCTGTTATCGTCTGCCGCAGCGAAGAACTGACCCCCTTCCCGGAAATGCAGGAACTAGCCCAGAAGCATGGTGTTGCACTGCTGCGCTCCAACGAGACCACCTGCACTCTGATGGGCAGCCTGATCAGTGTGCTGAATCTGGAACTGGCACCGCGTATCACCCGCCATGGTGTGCTGGTGGAAGTGTACGGCGAAGGCATCCTGATCCTGGGCGACAGCGGCATTGGCAAAAGCGAGCTTGCCATCGAGCTGGTCAAGCGCGGCCACCGCCTTGTGGCAGATGATGCGGTGGAGCTGCGCAAGGTGTCCAACCGCCAGATCATGGGTACTGCCCCGGAGAATATCCGCCACTTCATTGAGCTGCGCGGCATTGGCATCGTCAATGTGGCCCGTGTGTACGGCGTGGGCGCGGTCAAGCTGAGCGAAAGCCTTGACCTTGTGGTTCAGCTGGAAGCATGGGACCCCACTAAGAACTACCAACGCACCGGTCTGGAAAACGAATACTACGACATTCTGGGCGTCAGCATTCCCAGCACCAGCATTCCGGTCTCACCGGGCCGCAATCTGGCTGTCGTGCTGGAAACTGCAGCCATCAACAACCGCCAGAAGAAGATGGGTTACAACGCAGCGCGTGAACTGCTGATCCGTCTGGGTCTGGACGATAAAATGGATTGATCCCACACCGCAAAAGGAGCAAGTTATCATGGAACGATTCAAGCAGAAACTGCAGGCAGCAGCGATCCCGTTCAGGGAGAACGAACCGCTTGCGGCGCACTGTACCTTTAAAATCGGAGGCCCGGCAAAGCTGTTTGTCATGCCGGAAAACGAGCAGCAGCTCTGCAGTGCAGTTGCGCTTTGCAAAGAGCAGGCTGTCCGCTATTACCTGCTGGGCAACGGCAGCAACATCCTGTTTGCGGACGAAGGCTTTTCCGGCGTGGTGATCGATGTTTCGGCACTGGACGCAGAGATCGCGGTGGAAGATACAGTCCTGACCGCAGGCGCAGGTGTCCGCCTTGCGGCACTGTGTAAGGCGGCACTGAAGCATGGCCTGTCCGGGCTGGAATTTGCCTACGGCATCCCCGGCACGGTGGGCGGCGCAGTGTATATGAATGCGGGTGCCTACGGCGGCGAGATGAAGGACGTGCTCACCACAGTGCGGTATCTTGCGGCAGAAGGCGAGGTCAGAGAAGTGCCTGCCGCAGAGCTGGATCTCCGCTATCGCCACAGCATTTTTGAAGAGAACAGCGGCTGCATCCTCTCGGCACAGTTCCATCTGCAGCCCGGAAACGCAGCGGACATCCGTGCAAAAATGGATGAATTGATGGCCAAGCGTGTGGAAAAGCAGCCACTGGATAAGCCCAGCGCCGGCAGCACCTTCAAGCGCCCGGCGGGTGCTTTTGCGGCTGCGTTGATCGACCAGTGCGGCCTGCGCGGCTATCGCCACGGCGGCGCAGCCGTCAGCGATAAGCACTGCGGCTTTGTGGTAAACCTTGGCGGCGCTACCTGTGCTGATGTGCTGGCACTTTGTGACGAGGTGCGCGCCATCGTAAAGGAAAAGACGGGCTACGACCTTGAAAAAGAGATCCGGGTCGTCCGATAACGGAAAAAGCAAAAAAGGAGCGGTAGATCAGATTATGGAGCTGTTGATCGTCAGCGGACTTTCCGGTGCAGGCAAGTCGGTGGCTATGAATGCGCTGGAAGATATCGGTTTTTTCTGTATAGATAATGTTCCGGCCGGACTGCTGCCCAGCATCACTGCATTTTCGGAAGCGGGCGACAGCCAGCTGGAGCGGGTGGCTCTTTCCATGGATGTGCGCGGCTGCCGCACCAGCGAAGAGATCGAGCGTGCGCTCGACAAGCTGGATGAGCAGGGTGTGGATTATAAAATTCTATTTCTGGATGCCCCGGACGATGTACTCATGCGCCGCTACAGCGAGACCCGTCGCCGCCACCCCATCAGCATTGCCGAGGGCATTTCCACCCGGGAGGCCTTTGCAAAGGAACGCAAAATATTGAAGCCCTTGCAGGAGCGTGCAGATTACGTCATCAATACCGCCCTGCTTTCTACAGCACAAAACAAAGAACGCATCTGCGATCTTTTTGCAAAAAATGGCGGAGCCAAGGGTGCCATGCGCCTGACCGTGATGTCCTTTGGATTCAAATTCGGCATCCCGCCGGAGGCAGACCTTGTGCTGGATGTGCGCTGCCTGCCCAACCCCTTCTACGTGCCGGAACTCAAGCATAAGACCGGCCTTGATCAGGATGTGGTGGATTTTGTCATGAGCCACCCGGAAGCACAGGAACTGCTCAAGCGGTATGAGGATTTTTTGCAGTATGCACTGCCGCTGTACGTCAAGGAGGGCAAAAGCCAGCTGACCATTGCGGTGGGATGTACCGGCGGCAAGCACCGTTCCATTACATTTGCGCGTAAGATCGCGGAGTATTGCACGCAACTCGGCTACGAGCCGGGCGTGCAGCACCGCGATGCCAAACGCTGACAGAATTCGAGGAAGTATGAGTAGTTTTGCATCCCGCGCGCGGGAGGAGATCGCGCAGCGCAGCATCCAGAAGGATTGCTGTGTGCGTGCGGCAGCTTATGGCATTGCGTGCTTTGCCAAATATTTTGATGCAAAGGGTCTGGTGGTGCAGACCGAGCAGCAGGAGACGGTGCAGGCTGCCCAGCAGCTGTTCGCACGCTGCGGCGTGCAGGGCGAGATCCTGCACAAGCAGCGGCCCAGCGGCGTGCTGTATGAATTCAACATCCGCGCGCCGGAGCAGGTGGCCCGGGTGCACGAGCTGTTCGGCACCACGGGCAGCGAGACCAGCCTGCAGATCGACCCCCGCCTTATCCGCTGTCAGACCTGCGTCAGTGCGTACATTGGCGCAGCTTTTTTGTGCAGTGGAACGGTCATTGACCCGCAGAAAGAATATAATCTGGAATTTCTTACCTCCCGCACCAATCTGGCACGGGACTTTGAAGCGCTGCTGGCAGAGCATGAGTTTGCACCGCACCGCACCCGCCGCAACGGCGTGAACCTGATCTACGTCAAGACCGGGGCCAATGTGGAACGGCTGCTCAGCTTTATGGGCGCTGGAAACGCTGCAGAGGAAATGCATGCGCAAAAAGCCTTCAAACAGGTGCGCAACCAGACCAACCGACAGACCAACTGTGATACGGCAAACCTTGGCAAAACGGCCCGTGCCAATGCGCAGACGCTGAAGGCCATCCGCTTTCTGGAAGATCAGAATGCCCTTAGCACTCTGCCGGAGGTACTGCAGGAGGCCGCTGCCAAGCGGATGCAGTACCCGGATCTTTCGCTCACAGCGCTGTGCGGCTGCTTTGAGCCACCCGTGAGCAAATCCGGCCTGTCGCACCGGATGAAGAAGCTGGAGGCATTGGCCGAAAATCTGCGGCAGAATCTGGAACAGGAGGCAAAAGCATGAGCGAAGCATTAGCCAATACCCGGCCTTTTGTCCATCTGCACATCCACACAGAGTACAGCCTGCTGGATGGGGCCTGCCGCATTGACCAGCTGATGGATCGCGTAAAAGAGTGCGGACAGACCGCCATTGCCTGCACCGACCACGGCGTGATGTACGGCTGCGTGCAGTTTTATAAGGCTGCAAAAAAGGCTGGCATCAAGCCCATCATCGGCTGTGAGGTGTATGTGGCCACCCGCACCCGCTTTGACAAGGTAAATAAGATCGACGGCAACAACCACCTGATCCTGCTGTGCAAAAATGAGACCGGCTACAAAAATCTGATCAAAATGGTGTCGGCCGCCTTTGTGGAGGGCTTTTATTCCAAGCCCCGCATTGATAAGGAACTGCTGGAAAAATATCACGAAGGTCTGATCTGCCTGTCGGCCTGTTTGGCAGGCGAAGTTCCGCAGGCCATTCTGGCGGGCGATTATGAGCGCGCCAAAGCAGCAGCGCTGTGGTATCGAGACCTCTTCGGCGAGGAAAACTATTATATCGAGCTTCAGGACCATGGTCTGGAAGAGGATAATACTGTGCTGCCGCAGCTCATCAAGCTTGCACGGGAGACCGGCATTCCCATGGCGGCCACCAACGACTCCCACTATCTGCGCAAGGAGGATGCAAAAATGCAGGGCATCCTGCTCTGCATCCAGACCGGCAAGACCATTCAGGATGCGGATAAAATGGAGTTCCAGACCGACGAGTTCTATGTCAAAACGACAGACGAAATGTACGAGCTGTTCTCCATGGTGCCGGAAGCCTGCGAGAATACCGCCAAAATTGCCGAACAGTGTAACTTTGATTTTGATTTTGGACACACTAAAATTCCATATTACAAAGCGCCGAATGGTATGGATAATCAGGCGTTTTTTGAAAAGCTCTGCTGGGAAGGTTTGGAGCGCCGCTACGGCCCCAATGTTCCGCAGGCCAACAAAGACCGTCTGGAATACGAGATCGGCGTGGTCAAAAAGATGGGCTACACGAACTACTATCTTATCGTGTGGGACTACGTGAACTACGCCAAGAGTCAGGGTATCCCGGTAGGCCCGGGCCGTGGCTCCGGCGCAGGCAGCATTGCGGCTTACAGCGTGGGCATCACGGATATCGACCCCATCCGTTATAACCTGATCTTTGAGCGCTTCCTGAACCCGGAGCGCGTCAGTATGCCAGATTTTGATGTGGACTTCTGCTACGAGCGCCGTCAGGAAGTGATCGATTACGTCAACCGGAAATATGGTGCCGACCATGTGGCTCAGATCGTCACCTTTGGCACCATGGCCGCCCGCAACGCCATCCGCGATGTGGGCCGCGTGATGGGCATTCCGTATCAGCAGGTAGATGTTGTGGCAAAGCAGGTGCCCATGGAGCTGAAAATGACGCTGAAGCGTGCGTTGGAGGTATCGCCGGAACTTAAGCGGATGTACGATACCGACCCGCAGGTCACAGAGCTGATCGACACGGCCTTGAAGGTGGAGGGCATGCCCCGCCATGCTTCCACCCATGCGGCGGGTGTCGTCATTACCCCGGAGCCTACGGACTACTATCTGCCGCTGGCCACCAACGACGGCCTGCCTGTGACCCAGTTCAACATGACCGAGATCGAAGAACTTGGCCTTTTGAAGATGGACTTTCTGGGCCTGCGCACGCTGACCGTCATTCATGACGCGGAAACTGCTGTGCAGAAGCACCACCCGGAGTTCTCCATCCAGAAGCTGGATTACGACGACCCGGACACCTACAGGATGCTGGGACAGGGAGACACCGAGGGTGTGTTCCAGCTGGAATCTTCCGGCATGAAGCAGGTGCTTGTGGGCCTGCAGCCGCAGAACCTAGAAGACATTATCGCTCTGATCAGCCTGTACCGTCCCGGCCCCATGGATTCGATCCCCACCTACCTGCGCAACCGCCACGAGCCGGACAAAATCAGCTATAAGACCCCACAGCTGGCCCACATTCTGGATGTGACCAATGGCTGCATCGTCTATCAGGAGCAGGTCATGCAGATCTTCCGGGAGCTGGCAGGTTTTTCTTTTGGTCAGGCAGACAATGTCCGCCGTGCCATGAGCAAAAAGAAACATGCCGTCATGGAGGCCGAGCGGGAGCACTTTGTGTACGGCTGCACCGATCCCGGCAACGAATGCCCCGGCTGTGTGGCAAACGGCATCTCTGAGAAAGTGGCCAATGAGATCTACGATGAAATGTCCAGTTTCGCTTCATATGCGTTCAATAAGAGCCATGCGGCCTGCTATGCCTATGTGGCATTCCAGACGGCCTACCTCAAGTGCCATTATCCCAGTGAGTTCATGGCGGCTTTACTGACCAGTGTGCTGGATAACACGGATAAGGTCATTGAATATTCCGGCGAGTGTGCCCGCCTTGGCATCAAGGTGCTGCCGCCGGATGTGAATGTTTCCAACGGCGGCTTCACGGCGGATGGAAGCGGTCAGATCCGCTTTGGCCTGAATGCAGTCAAAAATGTGGGCCGCAACCTGATCGAGAATGTGGTGAAGGGGCGGCAGAATAAACCTTACACCGGCCTGTACGATTTCTGCAAGCGGATGCATGGCAATGAACTGAACCGTCGGGCAGTGGAGTGCCTCATCAAGGCCGGCGCATTCGATCATCTGGGCAACAACCGCCACAGCCATGTGGAGGCCGTAGAGGGCATTCTGAAGAGCATTGAGACCGACTCTCGGCGCAATCTGGATGGACAGCTGGATCTGTTCTCGGTGATGAGCGGGGAAGCACAGAGCGGTGCTTCCGAGGATAACTATGAAATAAAGCAGCTGCCGGAATACAGCCATAAGGAACTGCTCCAGCAGGAAAAGGAAGTCAGCGGCCTGTATCTGTCCGGTCATCCGCTGGATGCTTACCGGGAACAATCGGCACGCATTGCATCCCACACCATCAAGGATCTTACAGGGGAAGATGCCCATGTGAAGGATGGAGAAAAAGTGCGCATTGTGTGCGCGGTGGTAAAAAGCCGCATGATGACCACAAAGTCCAACAGCATGATGGCTTTTACCAGCGTAGAAGACCTGACCGGCACCATGGAAGTGATCGTATTCCCAAAGGTGTTGGATGCTTTCCGGGATTCACTGCACGAAAATGCAGTCGTCGTGATCGATGGCAGACTGTCGGTACGGGAGGATGAAGTTTCCAAGCTGCTGGCAGAGAGCATCGTCCCGATCGAAAATTACGATCCGGCCCGACTGGATAACGGCAGGCCGGACCCGATGAAAACGGCAGCAAAGAAGCTGTATATCCGTGTGCCTTCCCGCAGCAGCAGGGAATATGCAAAGGTGGTCAATCTGCTTGGCATTTTTGATGGGGACATGCCGGTGCTCCTGTATCTGACCGATACCAAGCAGTATCTGCGTGTGCCGCGCCATCTGTACGCATCCGGCCATCCGTTGCTGTTCAAAGAGCTGGAAAGGCTGGTCGGAACGGACAACATTGCAACAAAATGACATTTCCGTGCACGAATCTTAACGCAAATCCGGCGGGATGGCTGTTTCCAAAATAAGGCGTTTGTGTTATAATGATTCAAGGCAAGTGAAGTGCTTTGGACAGCGTTAAAATAGAGAGCGCTGTGATACCATTGGGTAAATGAAGAAACAAATTGGAGGGAAACTCTCGTATGGAAAAGCAGATCAAAACGATTGGCGTATTGACGAGCGGTGGTGATGCTCCTGGCATGAACGCTGCCGTGCGCGCCGTAGTCCGTACCGGCCTGCATAAGGGTTACCGCATGATCGGCATTCAGCGTGGCTACAATGGCCTGCTGAACGGCGAATGCTTTGAGATGAACCTGCGCAGTGTGTCGAACATCATCTCTGCAGGCGGTACCATTCTGTATACCGCCCGCTGTCTGGAATTCAAGACCAAGGAAGGTCAGGACAAGGGTGCAGAGAAGTGCCGCGAACTGGGCATTGATGCGCTGGTGGTCATTGGCGGCGACGGTTCTTACCGCGGTGCTCGTGAGCTGGCCCACCGCGGCATTCCGATGATCGGTCTGCCCGGCACGATTGACAACGATATTTCCTGCACCGATTACACCATTGGCTACGATACCGCCATGAATACCGCGCTGGAGATGATCGACAAGCTGCGCGATACCACCCAGAGCCACGACCGCTGCAGTGTGGTCGAGGTCATGGGCCGCAACGCCGGTTATATTGCTCTGAATGTTGCAATTGCTTCCGGCGCTATGGCTGTTCTACTGCCGGAGAAGGAATTTGACATGCAGCGTGATATTCTGGATAAGATCGCTGAGACTCAGAAGACCGGCAAGCGTCACTTCATTATTATTGTTGCCGAGGGTGTCGGCCATGCACAGGAGATCGCAAACGAGATTCAGGCACGCACCGGCATCGACTCCCGCGCCACTATTCTGGGCCATGTCCAGCGCGGTGGTTCTCCTACTCTGCGTGACCGTGTGAATGCTTCTGCAATGGGCTACCATGCCGTGTGCCTGCTGGAGCAGGGCAGGTATAACCGCATCGTCGGCATGAGGGGCGAAAAACTGGTGGATTACCCTGTGGATGAAGCTCTTGAAATGACCAAGACGCTTGACCCGGTGCTGCTGGACGTTTGTAACACCATTTCTATCTGATATTTATAAAGTCAATACCATGGAGCTGTTCTCTCGAGGAATCGAGAGGATGGCTCTTTTTTACGTTTTGACGTAAAAAATACATGAACTGACTGGAACTTTCTGCATTTTAAAAAAGAAAAATCGTGAATGAAAAGTACATAGCATAAAATTGAAATTTGTGGAAGGTGGTTTACGGGAAATTGTGAAGGAATACGCAGGGCGTGTTTTACCACTTTGGCAGGAAAATAACGATGATGCGTGAGGCAAAAATTGTAGCACAAAAAGCCAATTTTGTCTTGAACTTTTTGCCGTATGTGCTAGAATAAAAGAGAAAGGCATCCTTGTGTCCAACAGATATCTGGATGTGAATATTGGAAAGTAAATTCGGAGGTAATCACAATGGCTGATATGTTTGCACCGCTGGTAGCACAGCTGAAGGCAAATCCCAAGACGATCGTTTTCACCGAGGGCAATGATCCCCGCATTCTGGAGGCCGCTGCAAAGCTGCTGGCCGAGGGCGTGCTGAAGGTCGTCATGGTGGGCAACGAGGCTGAGTGCAAGGCTGCTGCTGCCGCCGGTAACTTTGATATTTCCGCTGCCGAGATCATCGACCCCGAGAACTATGCCGGTTTCGATGAGATGGTCAACACCATGGTGGAGCTGCGCAAGGGCAAGCAGACCGCTGAGGAGTGCACCGCTCTGCTGAAGAAGTCCAACTACTTCGGCACCATGCTGGTGAAGATGGGCAAGGCTGATTGCCTGCTGGGCGGCGCTACTTATTCCACTGCCGACACCATTCGTCCCGCTCTGCAGCTGGTCAAGACTAAGAAGGGCGCACATCTGGTCAGCTCCTGCTTCATTCTGGACCGTGACTGCGGTGAAGAGGGCCTGAAGCGCATTGCCATGGGCGACTGCGCTGTTAACATCGACTATACCGATACCGTTGATAAGGCTACCGGCGAGGTCAAGATCGCCGCTTCTGCAAAGCTTGCTGAGGTTGCTATTGAGACCGCTAAGACCGCAAAGTTGTTCGGCATCGATCCGAAGGTTGCTGTGCTGAGCTTCTCCACCAAGGGCTCCGGCAAGGGCGGCACCGTTGCTTTGAGCCATGACGCTGTGATCAAGGCTCAGGAAATGGATCCCGAGTTGGCTGTGGACGGTGAGCTGCAGTTTGACGCTGCCGTTGCTCCCGAAGTTGCACAGGTCAAGTGCAAGGGCAGCAAGGTGGCTGGTCAGGCCAACACCTTCATTTTCCCCTGCATCGAGGCCGGCAACATCGGCTATAAGATTGCTCAGCGTCTGGGTGGTTATGCAGCTTACGGCCCCATCCTGCAGGGTCTGAACGCTCCCATCAACGACCTGTCCCGTGGCTGCAACGCCGACGAGGTCTACAAGATGAGCCTGATCACTGCCTGCCAGTCTTGAGCTGACTGATTGAAAATAGCCGCCGCATTCACCGTACAAAACGGGCAGAATGTTGAGGCTTCAAAGGCAGATTTCAAAAAATGAGTATAGCAAAGCTGAGCATCTGTGAAAAAGCAGGTGCTCAGCTTTTTGCATTTTCAGTTCCGAAAAATTCTACTCTTTTTGAGGGAAAAAAGATGAGATTTTTGCTTTCCGCTTTTCGTTGGCGCTATTTTGCAACAGCCCCTTTACAGGTTTGCTCAGTTCTTTTCGATATACACGCTGGTGGAGGGGAACGCAAAATCCACACCGTCGGCCTGCATGATGTCCATAATGTTCAGGTTCAGGTCGTTCTGCATCTGCAAGAATTCCGCGTAGGCGTTAGTCAGCAGGTAGGCGGAAACCAGAATGTTGATGCTGGAATCGCCAAAGTTTGCAAGCTGTACGATGTTGGTACCCTTGTTGGTGTAAGGGCTTGCGTCCAGCATGGTCTGCAAGTCTTTCATCAGCTGTTCCAGCTTTGGGCGGGTGGTGCCATAGGTGACACCCAGATTGAACTTGTAGGGCCGCATGGTGCGCAGGGCGGCGTTCTGCACGGTGGAAGAGCAGATCTTACTGTTCGTCACCACATTGATGGTTTTATCCAGCGAGCGGATGCGGGTGGAACGGAAGTTGATGTCGATCACTTCGCCTTCCACATCGCCCACAGTGATCCAGTCGCCCACTGAGAAGGGCTTGTCCAGCAGAATCACGATGCCGGAAAACAGGTTGCTGGCGCTTTCCTGTGCGGCCAGCGAGATGGTCAGACCAACCAGACCGGCACCGGCGACAATGCTGCCGATGGGAAAGCCCACTTCTTGTGCCAACGCTGCCACGCACAGCACGATCACCAGCACCTTATAGGCGGTGTCCAGCAAAGAGCAGAGTGTTTTGTTGGAGCGGATCTCCGGGCTGCAGGAAGCCAGCAGCAGGGCGGCCAGATCCGATGCCGCATACAGGCCTTCGCAGACCAGCAGGGTCATGACAAGGCGGAAGCAGACCAACAGCAGTCTGGCAATGCCGGGAATGGCCCAGGGCAGGGAAGCTGCCGCCAGATATACGCCAACCGCAGTGCACATGCGCTGGATGGGTACCGCAAAGCTGCGCAGCAGGATGGGAGTGCCGTTAAAGTACCACTTGCGGGCCAGCAGTGCCGGAATGCCCCTTTTACTCAGCCAGCGGCGTACCAGCCATGCGGCAAGCAGAATGAGCAGCGCGCACCCTGCGCGCGCAGCCAGTGCAAACCAGCCCTTCAGCAGCACAGAGCCAAACTCAAACGAAAGATCACGAATAGAAAAGATCATGATAACCTCCTGAATTTTATACGACCCATCTATGATACCATACCGCACCCACCCGGGCAAGAGCTTACAGAGAAGGGAGCTTGAAAGAATTACTTTGACATTTTTTGCACAAATTTTAAGATGCACTCTTGACAAGCTGGGCCTGCCACGCTATACTTTGTGCCAGAAAGTTCGTTTCAGGGCGGGGTGAGATTCCCCACTGGCGGTAAAGTCCGCGACCACCCGCAAGGGTGCTGACCCGGTGCAACTCCGGGACCAACGGTATAGTCCGGATGCAAGAAACGGCAGGCAAATCGTTGTCTACGCGCCCTGTTGCAGTGTTTTTGTTGCAACAGGGCGCTTTTCTATTTGTCCTTCCCGTTCCAAAAAACAAGATACGAAAAGAGCTTTCGGAACAATTTTTGTAAGGGGCATCTTACCCCGGGAAGGATCATTACCATGAAAAAAAGCACGACTCACAATCTTACTGTTGCCGCCATGCTCAGCGCGGTGGCCTTTATCCTGATGTTCATTGAGTTTCCCATTCCGATGCTCATTCCGTCCTTCGTCAAGATGGACTTTTCTGACCTGCCGGCTCTGCTGGGTGCCTTTGCTCTCGGCCCGGTGTACGGTGTGGTCATCAGCTTTATGAAGAACCTGCTGCACATCGTTATCAAGGGCACTTCCACTGCATGCGTGGGCGAGCTGTGCAACTTCATGCTGGGTGCGGTTTTCTCCGCTGTGGCAGGCGCTGTCTATAAGCACCACAAGAGCCGCAAGACCGCCATCATCGGTGCTATTGCAGGCGCTGCAGCCATGGCTGTGTTCAGCGTACCGTCCAACTACTTCATCACCTATCCGGCCTATGTGCAGTTCTACCACATGCCGCTGGAAGCCATCCTCGGCATGTATCAGGCCATCCTGCCTTCTGCAGACAGTCTCATCAAGTGCCTTGTCATCTTCAATATGCCCTTCACGCTGGTCAAAGGCCTGCTGGATGCAGTGCTGTGCATGCTGATCTACAAGCCGCTGTCTCCCATCCTGCACGGCAGAAAGTAACTTGTTTTCCATTTTTTCTTCTTCTCAAATCATATAACCACAGCAAAACTCCCCGGTCAGGTCCCGCAGTGCGGTTCCCGGCCGGGGAGTTGTTATTTAGAGGAAAATATATCCGCCCGCGGTCAATCAGGCCAATGCCCCTTTGTCCAGCCATCTGCCACGGGCCAGCCGCACAAGAAACAGCACACCGCGCATGGTTAGCTCAAAGCTCATGGCCATCCATACGCCCACCAGCCCAAAATGCGGAGCCAGCAGGGAAGCCAGCGTGAGCCGGATGCCCCACATGCTGACAAGGTTCAGCACAAAGCATCCCGTGCTGTCTCCGGCACCCTGCATGGCACCGCTGGCAACGATACTGGCACCGAACATCGGTTCGGCCAGTGCTTCAATGCGCAGCACCTGTGCGCCCAGCGCAATAACTGCCGCATCTGCGGTGAAAACGCCCATCAGGTTTGGCGCAAAAATGTACATGCCAACGCCGGTCAGCGCCATGATGCCTATGCCCATGCCGGTGCACAGCCAGGCAAAGTTTTTTGCCATATCCCGACGGTTTGCGCCCACGGCCTGCCCCACCAGTGCAAGGGATGCATCCTGAATGCCATAGCCTGCCATGTAGCACAGGCTTTCGACGCTCACACCCAGACTGTTGGCAGCAATGGCGGTGGTGCCAAGGCCGGATACGATGCGGATGAGCAGCACCTGCGCCGAGGAAAGAACTGCACGCTCTGCGGCCAGCGGTGCGCCTACCTTCCACAGGTTTTGCAGGCAGGCTTTGGTAATGTGCCAGGAGCCGGGCTTGCGGATGCACAGCGGTCCGTCCCGCAGCAACAGGATGGCAAGGGTCAGCACACCGCTGATAGCGGTAGCAAGGGCGGTGCCCAGTGCTGCGCCCGGTACCCCCCAGCCAAGGCCCCAGACGGTCATTGTGCGGCCAAACACCACCATCTCACGGGTGGGATTGATGAGGCAGAAGTTAAAGATCACATCCAGCACGCAGGTCAGCACGCTGATAAGGCCCGGTGTCAGGGCATCGCCGGAGGAACGCAGCATGGAAGAGTAGGTTCCCATGATCATCAAAAAGGGCAGGGAAGCCGACCAGATGGCAAAGTAGGCCGAAGCATCCGCCTGCAGGGAAGAATCAGCACCCAGCCATCCGGGCAGAAAGCGGCTGATGCCAATGCCGAAGGCCGCAGCTGCAAGGCCCACCACAAGGTTGAAGATCATAGATTGGCGCAATACACCGCGTGCATCGTCCTGCCGGTCTGCACCCAGATACTGTGCCACCTGAATGGCAAAGGACATATATAGACCGGCCAGCATTCCATGCATGAGCCACGTGCTGGAACTGACGATGCCAATGGATGCCGTAGCAGATGCACCGATATGCCCCACCATGGCTGCGTCGATGTACTCCACCGCAGTTACCACGATCTGCTGCAGGATGGATGGGATGCTCAGTGTGAGCACCACCTGCATGGTGTGCCGCAGCGGCACCTGTTCGCCCCGGCGCATCTGCGCCGAAAGCTGCTCAAGAGAGATGGACATGAGTTCTCCTTTTATAGAAACAATAACTTTTTCGACAGACTGATATACTATTATAAGTGCGGTGCTGCAGAAAGTCAATCAAACGTGGATTTTTCTCCGGGAATGATTGATTTTTTATGGATAGCGTGATACACTTCTCTCACAAACATAAAAGAAAGAGGAACTTTGAATATGATCGAATCACTGCTTTCGGTCGTAGGACAGCGCGGTGTCGATGCTCTTGCATTCCTGCTGGCGTTTGCCCTTACGGCTTTGATGGACTCCGTTTTTCACGATAAGCTTCCGCACGACCATGGCCGCGAGTTTGCGGTGAACGGTGCGCTTTCCAAGGGTAAGGCCCGTGGTTCCGGCCTGATCTTCGTGCTGTGCATCGCACTGGTATCGCTGGCATTCCTGCCGTTCAAGGTGGAATACGTCATCTACACCATCCTGCTCATTGCATCCATGCTGTCCGGCTACTTTGACGATGCTGCCGAAACTGCATGGAACGAGTATAAAAAGGGTATCATTGATTTTGCCATTGCCATTGTTGCAGGTGTGACCTACCTCAACTTCAACGGCTGCGGTGTGAATTTCCTGCAGTGGAGTTTCACTCTGCCGTATGCTGTGTACCTGCTGCTGATCGTTATTCTGATCTGGACCAGCATCAATGTGGTCAACTGCACCGACGGCGTGGACGGCCTTTCGGCAAGTGTTGCAGTGGTGACCATCGGCACCTACCTGCTGGCCTATAAAACAGAACTGGCTGAGTACGGCACCGCAGGCGTTGTGTTCATGGGTGCGCTGCTGGCCTATCTGTGGTCCAACGCAAAGCCGTCCAGCCTGCTGATGGGCGATGCCGGCAGCCGCGCAATGGGCTTCTTTATCGCAATGCTGTCCCTCAAATGCGGCCATCCGTTTGCCTTCCTGCTGGCAGCCATCGTGTTCATCGTGGATGGCAGTCTGGGCATCCTGAAGATCAGCCTGAAGCGCTTTTTGCACATTTCCATCCTCAAGAACACCCGCACCCCTCTGCACGACCACGCCCGCAAGAATAAGGGCTGGAGCGACGAGCAGGTGGTGGCCCGCTGGCTGATCATGCAGTGTGTGGCTTCGGCTTTGCTGCTGCTCATTGTCCGCGGCTAAAATATAGCAATCAAAAAAGACGCTTGGTCTTGTCTGAATATGTTTTCCCGGCAGGGAAGCATACAGCAGTGTATCAAGCGTCTTTTATTTTATAGTTCGATGATTCGTTACAGCCCGGCCTTTTTGGCTGCAGCCTGCACGACATGGCCCACCAGAACCGAGGTGGTCACAGTGCCCACACCGCCGGGTACCGGCGTGATGGCATCCACTACCGGCTCTGCTTCGCTGAACTTTACGTCACCACACAGCTTGCCCTCTTCGTTCACATGGATGCCCACGTCTACCACGGTCTGGCCCTCACGCAGGCAGTCGGCACCCACGGCACCCATCTTGCCCATGGCCACTACTACCACATCTGCTTCCTTGCAGATGGCGGGCAGGTTCTGCGTGCGGGAATTGCAGATGGTCACGGTGGCATTCTCGCGGTCCAGCATCATGGCTGCGGGCTTGCCTACCACAAGGCTGCGGCCCACTACGACAGCACGCCTGCCGGAAAGCGGAATGTTGTAATACTTCAGGATCTCAAGGCAGGCCTGCGCGGTGCAGGGAACATAGCCGAGATCGGTATTCGTGAACACACCGGCCAGAGAATCGTCCGTGATGCCATCAATGTCCTTTTCCGGAGCCAGCGCCGCACGCACAGTGCGGTCATTGAACTGCTTGGGCAGCGGACGGAACAGCAGGCATCCGTGGATGGTATCCTCTGCGTTCACCTCGGCGATCACCTTCAACAGATCGTCCTGCGAAGCGTCGGCGGGCAGAAGAAACTGCTTTACCTCCACACCCACCTTGCCGCAGCGGGCGATCACGCCGCGCTCGTAGGAGAGGTCGTCCTCCCGCTCACCCACACGCACCACGGCCAGCGTGGGAGTGATGCCTTTTGCCTTGAGCTGCTCACACAGCGCCGCATTGCGTTCGTTCATAGCGGCTACAACGGGTGCGCCCTTCAAAATCGTTGCCATAATACTTTTCCTCACTTATTCCGCAATTTGTTCGTCACGGATGCAAAAACAGCGTCTGCCCGCGACACAAATTCATCCAGCAGTTTGTCTGTTTTTGCGTCCAACGCAGCAGCGCGCTCACGGTCTGCCATCAGCTTTGTGTTGATGAACACATTCAGGCTTGCGGCCTGCAAGGCTGCCTTGCACAGGGCGGCTGCACAGCCTGCGTCCGAGACGGCCATCACGCTGCCCTTGGCGGCGTATTCTTCCACCAGAGCAATGCCCTCGGCGCACTTTTCCATGACCTCAAGTGGCACGGCACAGGCGGCATCCAGCGCCTTTTCCAGCACGGCGGCTTTGTGTGCAGCCTGCTCTGGTGTGTCCTTGGGCAAGCCGTAGGCCGCAGCCAGCGGCGCAAAGGCATCGGCATCGGCCTGCACCAGCGCCTCCAGCTCTTTGCGCAGGGCATCGGCCTTTGTGTTCAGGGCCTGAATGTCTGCTTCCACGGCGGCATATTTCTTTTTGCCGGTGGTCAGGTTGCCCACCATATTGCCCAGCGCTACACCGGAAGCACCCACCAGCGCCGCCGTTCCGCCGCCGCCCGGCGTGGGGGCTTTGCTGGCCAGCTCTGCGAGAAATTTCTCACAGCTCAGCTTAGTCATTTCCATTTGTAAATACCCCTCTCTGTTACATAGGCATCCAGCCGCTGGTCGTGCTCGTCTACGGCAGCATGTTCCACCCGCTGTGCCTCAAATGCAATGCCGATCTTCACCGCGTTTTTGCAGCGGGGAAGATACCGGTCGTAATAGCCCTTGCCCATGCCGACCCGGAAGCAGTCTGCATCAAAAGCCGTGCAGGGTACAAGGACCAGATCCAGCGCTTCCGGCAGCAGAATCTCCGACCGGCTCAGGATGGGGGTGCGGATGCCGTACTGCCCCATCTCCCAGCCGTCCGGGCCGGGCACAGCGGCTGTAAGGGAATACGCCTCGCCGCACACCGGATAGGCCAGTGTTTTGCCCTGAGCTGCTGCTTCGGCGGCAAAGGCAGCAAGGTCGGCTTCAAAGCCAAACGCTGCGTACAGCAGGATGGTCTGCGCATTCTGCACGGCAGCCAGCTGCCAGAGGGATGCGCACAAAGCGGCATTTGCAGCCTTGCGTTCTTCCGGGCCGAGAGCCTTGCGTGCGGCACGGCCCGCTTTGCGCTGGGTCTGCTTTGCTTCGCTGACCGTCACCAGAGAACACCTCGCTTCATCTGAAGGTTGACTGACTTGAAAAATATACAAAAACGACACTGCATTTTTATACAAGTATAATAAACACTTCAGACGAAAAAAGCAAGCCTTTTGGCAAAATGGAAGTTGAAGATTCTACAGCTTTCTGCTATGATAAAAGAAAGCAATTCGGTTCGTGCGCGGAGCAGGGTGGCTTGAAGAGATCCAGAGATCCGGGGCTTTCTCCGGAAATTGAGAGGGGTAGAATATTATGTACAATGAAATGATGGACACCATCGGTCTGGTCAATACCGTTGATCCGGAGTTGGCCGCAGCCATGGATCGCGAGCTGAACCGTCAGCGCCAGAACATTGAACTGATCGCCAGTGAGAACATCGTCTCTCCCGCCGTCATGGCCGCAATGGGCAGCATCCTGACCAACAAGTACGCCGAGGGCCTGCCCGGCAAGCGCTACTATGGCGGCTGTGTCTATGTGGACGAGGTGGAGAACATTGCCATCGAGCGTGCCTGCAAGCTGTTCGGCGCAAAATATGCCAATGTTCAGCCCCACTCCGGTGCACAGGCCAATCTGGCAGTTTATTTTGCTCTGCTGGATCTGGGCGATACTGTCATGGGCATGGACCTGTCTCAGGGCGGTCATCTGACCCACGGTTCTCCGGTGAACATGTCCGGCAAGAATTATAACTTTGTCTCTTACGGTGTCAATGCCGACGGCGTGATCGACTATGCTGAGCTGGAAAAGCAGGTTAAGAAGGTGCGCCCCAAGCTGATCGTGGCCGGTGCGTCTGCATATCCCCGTGCCATCGATTTTGAGAAGATCGCTGAGATCGCCCACGGCTATGGTGCATATCTGATGGTGGATATGGCCCACATTGCCGGTCTGGTGGCAGGCGGCTATCACCAGAGCCCTGTGCCGTATGCTGATGTTGTTACCACCACCACCCACAAGACCCTGCGCGGTCCCCGCGGCGGTCTGATCCTGACCAACAATCCCATTCTTGCAAAGCGCATCAATTCTGCCGTGTTCCCCGGCACCCAGGGCGGCCCGCTGGAGCATGTGATCGCCGCAAAAGCTGTCTGCTTTGGTGAAGCACTGAAGCCGGAGTTCAAGGAATATGCCCGCAAGATCGTGGAGAATGCACAGGCTCTGGCAGCAGAGCTGCAGGCCCGCGGCGTCAAGCTGGTGTCCGGCGGTACGGATAACCACCTCATGCTGATCGACCTGCGTGACGAGGAGTGCACCGGCAAGGAGCTGGAAGCACGTCTGGACAGCGTGCACATCACCGCCAATAAGAACACTGTCCCCGGCGAGACCCGCAGCCCCTTTGTGACTTCCGGCGTGCGTCTGGGCACCCCGGCTGTTACCACCCGCGGCATGGGCGTGGCCGAGATGAAGGTGATTGCCGACTGCATCGCCGATTGCATCTGGCACTACGACGAGAAGAAGGACGAGATCAGTGACCGTGTGCTGAAGCTGACCCGGGATTTCCCTCTGTATCAGTAAATATCGCATTGTTTGAAAGAGGAAGCGCCTTCGGGTGCTTCCTCTTTCTTTTTTGCTGGGTTTGTGTTACCATAAACGCAAAGACAAAAGGAGAAATGACCATGAAGTGTACAGGGCTGTTACATCTATATTACGGTGATGGCAAGGGCAAGACCACCGCTGCCATGGGCCTTGCTTTGCGGGCCATGGGCAGCGGAAAGCGGGTGGTGATCCTGCAGTTCCTCAAAGGCGGCAAAAGCGGCGAGGTGCCGCTGCTGGAACAGCTGGGTGCAAAGGTGTACCGCGGCAAGGCGGGGCAGAAATTCGTGTTCCAGATGAATGAAGCGGAAAAGGAAGCCACCCGCCAGCTGCAGAATGCGAACCTCACAGCTGCCATGGCTGACCCTGCCGACCTGCTGATTTTGGACGAAGCAGGCAGCGCATGGGAACTGGATATGGTGGATAAAGCCCTGTTGCAAAAGGCTGTGCTGGAACGCCCGGCAGAGCAGGAATGCGTGCTTACTGCCCATGCTGCGCCGCAGTGGATGCTGGATGCCGCCGACTATGCCACGGAGATGAAGTGCCACCGCCACCCTTACCAGAGGGGAATTTCCGCCCGGCAGGGCATTGAATACTGACCCGGCAGCAGGATGCCGGGTGCATGAGTGAAAAGCGCAAAAACCGGGATGGGGTATTTTTCATCTTGCATTTAGCCCACTGGTGTGATATGATGAAGACAAGAAATCATGCGTGCATTTTCTGAGCAGACCCACCACAGAACAGGGAACCGCTCCGCACCGCTGCCGGGCAGTTCCCGACGGCGTTTTGTTTGAAACTGCGGTTAGTGCTTCCTAACAGATTCTGCGTCAACGGGCCGATGCGCGCAGAAGATCTGGAGGAGAATAAAATGATTGAAACGATCGTAAAAGTAGAGGGTATGATGTGCGGCATGTGCGAGAGCCATGTCAACGAAGCCGTGCGCAAGGCCTTCCCGGAGGTAAAAAGGGTGTCGTCCTCGCAGGCAAAAGCCCAGATGGTGATCCACTCGGAACAGCCGCTAGACGAGCAGAAGCTGCGGGATGCCATCAATGCAACCGGCTATGAGGTCAAGGGCGTAAGCAGTGCACCTTACGAGAAAAAAGGCTTTTTCTCGTTTTTGAAAAAGTAAGCAAACCTTAACACACATAAGGGAGGCGTATCTGGATGAGGATTCTGGTTTACGGTGCGGGCGTTTTGGGCTGCGAGCTGGCCCATGTGCTGATGCAGAACAAAAAGAACGTTGTCACGCTGCTTGCGCGCGGAGAGTGGAAGGAAATGATCGACCAGAAGGGTTTGGTCATCCGCCACTGGGTGCAGCGCAAGACCACAACGGAACGGATCAAAACCGTGGACACTCTTGCCCCGGATGATTATTATGATCTCGTCTTTGTGGTCGTGCAGGCGGGCCAGCTGCCGGATGTGCTTCCTGTGCTCAAGGCCAACAAGAGCCAGTATTTTGTGTTTGTGGGCAACAACCCGCAGGCAAAGCAGGTGCTGGAATTCATGCAGCGCCCGGCGGATAAGATCGCATTCGGCTTTCAGGGCACGGCAGGCCGCCGTGAACACGACCATGTGGTCAGTGTGTACGCCAGTGCTGGCATGACGGTGGGCAGTGCCACAACTCCGCTTTCTGGCACCTTCCGAACCCGGCTCAAGACCGCCTTTGACGGTGCAAAATACAAGCTGACCTTCTATGGCGATATGGATGAATGGCTCAAGTGCCACATTGCATTCGTTCTGCCGGCGTGCTATGTGTGCTATGCCTGCAACGGCGATCTGCACCGGGCCACCAAGCAGCAGCGCGGCGCCATTCTGGATGCCGCCTATGAAGCCTGCCTGATGCTCAAGGATGCGGGCATCCCGGTGAACGATGCCAACAACACCGATAATTTCCAGCCCGGCACATCGGCCCGCCGTAAGATGGAAGCGATGGTGTTTACCATGACAAAAACACCGCTGGGCAGATTGTGCGTTTCAGATCACGCCATGCACGCAGTGTCCGAAATGAAGTATCTGGACGAAGCGTTCGATGCTCTGCGCAGGCAGACCGGCACGGCAATGCCCATGTGGGAAAAGCTGCGCAATGAAATGCCCTCGTGGGATAGCCTGCAGCAGAACCGGAAAGCAGCAAAATAAAACAAAAAAGAAGCAAAGGCACTGCCGCTCCTGTTTTGGGTGCGGCAGTGCCTTTTTGTTTGGGTCTCATTTATTCCAGAAGTCCTGCAGGGCAGCGGCCAGTTCTTCGCAGCTGCGCAGATAGCGGATATGCCGCCAGTGAGGAGGGAACAGCCGGGTGTATTCCTGCTGGGCAAACCGGTCATCCAGCAAAAGCACCGCACCTCTGTCTTCCGGCGTGCGGATCACGCGCCCTGCGGCCTGCAGTACCTTGTTCATGCCGGGATAGCGGTAGGCATAATCAAATCCAAAACCGTTCTGTGCGTCATAATAACGGCGCAGCATTTCCTGCTGCGGATTTACCTGCGGCAGGCCCACACCCACAATGGCGCACCCGATCAGGCGGCTGCCTGCAAGATCGACTCCCTCACCAAAGATGCCGCCCATCACGCCAAAACCCAGAAGCGTTTCGGCCGGGTCCGGCACAAACTGAGCCAGAAATTCAGCCCGAGCGGCATCATCCAGACGGCTTTCCTGCACAAGGGTGCGAATGCCCGGGTAACGTGCTGCAAAATCTTCGTGTACCTGCCGCAGATATGCGTAGCTTGGGAAAAAGGCAAAGTAGTTTCCCGTTCTGGCCTGCACCAGCCGGGCCAGTGCATCCGAAACTGCCTGCACGCTGGCTTCGCGGTCGCGGTAGCGGGTAGAGATATTCGGCAGGCAATACAGCCCCAGATTTTCAGCCGGGAAGGGACTGTCCAGTGCGACGGCACGTGCATCGCTGCAGCCCAGAACACTGCGGTAGAACGAGGGCGGAGCCAGTGTTGCACTGAACAGCGCTGCGCTGCGCCCTGCGGCAAGGCTGGCATCCACAAAAGGTGCCGGGTCCAGACACAGCAGCTGCAATTCAAGCTCTCTGCCGCGCGCGGTAAGCTGAGTGACAAAGTGGCTGTCGTATCGTTCGGCGGCACGGGTGATGTCCTGTACAGCAAAATAAAGCTCCAGCAACTGTGCATGTACTTCGGCATCCGGGTTCGCTTCCAGCCAATCCTGCAAAGGTGCCTGTACGGCCCGCAGCGGACTGAGCAGGGCAGAGGGCGGCTCCTGCAAAAACACAGTACTGTCCTGTACATACAGCGGTTCGGGCAGTTCCAGTGCGGGGGCAGTGTTTTCAGGCAAAAGACTGGTCTGTGCCGGGTCTGCGGCATCGGTCTGGCTGCTGTGCCGGGGTGCAAGCTGTATGCAGGCTTTCCGGGCTTCCAGCAGGGCTTTGTCTGCTTTGGTCAGAGCAGTCTTTAAAGCACTTTTGCCCTTGCCCAATGTGCGTTTTGCCTCGGTCAGGCTGCTTTTACAAAAGCGTGCAGAATACATTGCTCTGGCTCTGTCGGGCAGATTATGTGCTTCATCGACCAAAAACAACCAGTCGCCGGAAGAATCAAAGAACCGTTTCAGGTGCACCACCGGATCGAACAGGTAATTGTAATCCCCAATGACCACATCGCACCACTCGCTCAGGTCTAGCCCCAGTTCAAAGGGACACACCGAAAAACGCTTTGCCGCCCCGGCCAGCGCTGCGCGGTCAAAGCTGCCGGTACCGTCCAGCAGAGCTGTCAGTGCATCCTTGATGCGGTCGTAGTAGCCGTTGGCGTAGGGACAAAGCTCCGGCAGGCAGGCGGGATGTCCCTCTGCGTCCGGATGCAGGCAGACCTTTTCCTTGGCGGTCAGCGTCACACTGCGCAGGGCAAGCTCTGGCTGGGCCGTATGCAGCCGGGTCAAGGCATCCTCGGCGGCAGTCTGGGTCGTGTTGCGGGCCGTGAGATAGAACAGCTTTTCTCCGTTGCCTTCGCCCATGGCTTTCAGCGCGGGGAAAAGCGCGCTCATGGTCTTGCCAATGCCGGTAGGAGCCTGACAGAACAGCCGCGTACCGCCCTTGCAGTCGGCGGTCTTGCCAGCGCGGCAGGCGCGGTAGATCTCGCCCGCCATAGCCCGCTGTCCGGGCCGGTACTGCGCAAACGGGAACTGCAGTGCCGCAAGGCTCTGAGTACGCTTTACATCCCACTCTATCCGGCGCTGCGCCCACGGAGCATACTGGCACAATAATTTGTCAAGAAATTCATCCAGCTCCTGCTGCGTAAAGCGGCGGATAAAGCGGATGATCTGATCGGTATCTATCTGATAATAAGTCAGCCGGACGTTCAGTTCCGGCAGGCTTTGCTGTGTGGCATAAATGGCACCGTACACCATGCCCTGTGCCCAGTGGCAGGGGTTCATATCCTCAGTGATCTCTTCCGGCGGCACAGCGGTGGTCTTGATCTCGTCAATGACTACCGTGCCAGTCTCATCGGTAAAAATGCCGTCAGCCCGGCCCTCAAGGGTAAAAGTGATGTCCTCTGCCTGCCGCTCTACGGAGAGAAATACCTCAGCCTGATAGCCGTCTCCGGCAGCTTTTTGCAATTTGCGGTGGATGTGAGCACCTTCCAGTGCACGGTCAAACCCCGTAAACCGGCTGTCAATGCTGCCGGTCCGCAGCAGAAATTCCACCAGCTGCCGGATGGGCAGATGAACCGTTGCCAAAGCATTTCACCTCCGCTTTTGGGATACACTGACGAACCGGTAATTTCTCTTCAGACACGATTCGGGCCATTCCATCGCCCGTCCTATTGCCTCACGGCAACAGGGTCCCACCCCAGTGGACGGTCTTCAGAGAAACTCCCGGTTCGTCGAAGTAAACTGATTATTTCAGGCCGAACATCTCCATGCATTCTGCTGCCGCTTCATCCACTTTGCCAAAATCCACCGCTGCACGGTAATAGGTCTCCAACTCATCGTGGCAGCTCTTGGCCTGTGCCATCAGGGCACTGGCCTGTTCCAGCAGTTCGGCGGCAGCACGCTCGTTAAAGCGCAGCCGTGCTCGGTATGCTGCCAGATTTTCCCTGTCAAGGAAGCGGGTGCACCGCACAGCCTGCACACTGGGCAGATGCACCGGATGCCAGCGATTATCCGTCAGGAAGGCAAGCTTCAGCTCCGGGATCAGGATATGGTCGATCTTATCCTCCGGGTGCATGGCGCATGGACAGGTAATAATGTGGTAGCCCCGCGTCAGGGCTTCGGCACGAATCAGCTCCAGCAGCAGGCGGGACACCGCGCCGTAGTCATCCCGGAACACGATAAACTTATCCGCCAATGCCTGTGCAGTGCCCTGATAAAACATTTCACCCTTGGGGGTGACGGCGGAAAGCAGGCGCAGCTCTTCGCTGCCAATGCCTTCCGTGCGCGGCATCACCCGGGTGCACAGCCGTTTGACATAACGGCGCACCTTGTCGAAATTGGCGCTGCAGGCTTCGGCGCGGCGGCTGTCCAGCAAAAGGCTGCCTGCCGATGCAATATATCGTGCAGCGCGGCTGCGCAGCAGGGCGTTGCGGGCAAACAGCGCCTTGACCTCATCGGCGCACTGGTGCAGCTTTTCTGCATCGATGGTGTGGTACAAACTCACCACCACTTCGTCCGCACCGGGAGCATCCGGCTCCACCACATGGGGCGCAGTGGCATCCACGATAGCCCTGTGCTGCCCGGGCAGGATCACGCCGTCCAGACTGTCCGGGTCGCTGGCACAGTGGATGCGCTGCGTCAGTTCGCCGCGCTGTTCGGCAGCACGGGCAAGCCGCTTCATCAGGGTGGATTTGCCGCAGCCCGGCCCGCTTTTGATCAGGTACATCTGCATACCGGGTTCGTGGCGCAGCGGTTCAAAATAGCCCTTGAAACCGGCAGGCGTTGTGGCACCCAGAAAGAAATCAATGGAATCACGTCGTGCAGCTTCCATAATCGAACACCTCTCTTTTTGTTTTAGAGTATGCAAAAGGAAGGTGTTTGGTTCTTGCAGCGGGAATGATTCAGTCTTTATGATAGGTATGTTTGCACACCGTTTCAATGTTGTCCCGCAGGGCAGTAAAATCAGCAAAGGCTGCAGGCTTGTTCTGCGGGCTGCGCAGCAGAGCGGCAGGGTGGAAGGTACCCATGAACAGGATGCCGCCCTTTTCGTACAGCTGGCCATGCTCCTTGGTCACGGAGAAATCCTTTCGGATCATCCGCTGGGCGGCAATGCGGCCAAGGCAGACCACGATCTTTGGCTTCAGCAGGCGGAACTGCTCCCGCAGCCAAGGCATACAGGCTTCGCTCTCAGCAGGCTGGGGGTCACGGTTCTGCGGCGGGCGGCATTTGACGATGTTTGCAATATAGCAGTTCTTCGTGCGGTCGAGGTCGATGGCAAACAGATATTTGTCCAGCAGCTGGCCGCTGCGTCCCACAAAGGGCAGCCCCTGCTCATCCTCATTCTGGCCGGGGCCTTCGCCCACAAACAGAACTTCGGCATCTTCCACACCCTGACCGAACACCACATTGGTGCGGGTCTTGCACAGCTCGCAGCGGGTGCAGGCAAGACAGCTTGATCTTAATGTTTCCCAATCCATGGCGGCTTGATCTCCTCTTGAAACGGTATGATACTTGATTCACAAATCGGAACAGCTTTTCTCCTAAAATAATAGTACAAAAGCTAGGGTGGTACGATGCATTGCATGAAATGACGAATCCACTCAATACCTCTTTTAGTATACGACTTTTCGGCAACATCATCAATACAGTGGCCGACAATCTTTTTAATGACATGCTCATCCACACCGGCTTTCTTTGCCGTGGTGACGAACTGAACACGACCATCATGAGGACGATGCCGGGGGGATAAGGCTTAAAGCATTCACGACGAATGCGTTGCCCTTTCTGTGTGTGTTGGCTGGCGACTTAACGATACCACATGACGATTCGCTCGTCATGGATGTGGAGAAATCACACGATAATACGTTGCTTTATCAAAATAATAAACAAAGAGTATCTCCACGTGTTGATTTTGAATCAATCTACAGTGATGATTGAAAACGATTACACATGCAGATTTCAAAGCACTTATACAAATTGTATCCGCTTTCTCTTTGCAGAGCGCGGCTGGATGTGTTATAATCAAAATAGTTTTCTGCGATGCATTTTCAGGCGGTAGTGCCGGACGGCAGCGCGGGAGAAACCGGATAGCGGGAGAGTGGAACTTTTGGAGTTGGAACAGGCAAAAAAGCGCGTGGAAGAATTGCGCGCTGTGATCGAGAAAAACAATCGGCTTTACTATGACCAGGATGCCCCGGAGCTTGAAGATTTTGAGTATGATGCTCTGACCCGGGAACTGAAAGAATTGGAAGCGCAGTTTCCGCAGCTGGTCACGGCATCGTCGCCTACCCAGAAGGTAGGCGGCACGGCCAGCAGCAAGCTGCCCAAGGTGACCCATGCGGTAAAAATGGAAAGCCTGCTGGATGCATTTTCGTATGATGAGCTGCGGGATTTTGACCGCCGCGTGCGGGAAGCCGGCATAGAGCCGGAGTATGTGGTGGAAATCAAGATCGATGGCCTTTCCTGCAGTCTGGAATATGAAAACGGTGAACTGGTTCGTGCCTCTACCCGCGGCGATGGCGTGGTGGGTGAGGATGTGACCGCCAATGTCCGCGCCATCCGCAGCATTCCCAAAAAGTTGAAGGATGCACCGGAATTTCTGGAAGTGCGTGGTGAGGTATATATGCCGCATGGCGCGTTCCAGAAGCTGTGTGCAGAGCAGGAGCTGCAGGGCGCAGCGCCCTTTAAAAATCCGCGCAATGCGGCTGCCGGTTCGCTGCGCCAGAAGGATGCAAAGATCACCGGAAGCCGAGGCCTTTCTATCTTTGTTTTCAATGTGCAGCAGATTCGCGGCAAAACGCTTACCAAACATGCCGAAAGTCTGGATTACCTCAAGAGCCTTGGCCTGCCGGTCTCGCCGCGCTATCATATCGTGCATGACATTGAGCAGGCCATTGCCGAGATCGAGCAGATCGGCCAGAACCGTGCCAAACTGGATTTTGATATGGATGGTGCTGTGATCAAGGTGAACGATTTTGCACAGCGCGATCTGATGGGTTCCACCAACAAATTCCCACGCTGGGCAATTGCGTTTAAGTATCCGCCAGAGGTAAAGGAGACAACGCTGCGCAGCATTGAGGTCGCAGTTGGCCGCACCGGTGTTCTTACCCCGACGGCCTGCTTTGACCCTGTCTTTCTGGCGGGTACTACCGTTGCCCGCGCGACCCTGCACAATGAGGATTTTATCCATCAGTTCGGCCTTTGTATCGGCGATACCATTCAGGTGCGCAAGGCGGGTGATATCATCCCGGAAGTGATCGGTGTTACCCATCACGCAGAGGATGCACAGCCCTATGAGATGCCCACGGTCTGCCCCTCCTGCGGTGCGCCAGTCGTTCATCTGGAGGATGAAGCAGCTCTGCGCTGTGTTAACCCCGAGTGCCCGGCACAGGCACTGCGCAATATCATCCATTTTGCTTCCCGCGATGCAATGGATATCGAGGGCCTTGGCACAGCAGTTGCCACCCAACTGGTGGAGAAGGACATGGTGCACTCCGCAGCGGATATCTACACGCTGACACGGGAACAGCTGCTGACGCTGGATAAGTTCAAGGAAAAGAGCGTCGATAACCTGCTGAACGCCATCGAGGCTTCCAAGCAGAACAATCTGGATAAGCTCCTGTTCGGCTTTGGCATCCGCAACATTGGCGATAAAGCTGCAGCCCTGCTGGCAGAGCATTTCGGTACGCTGCAGGCTGTCCGGGAAGCAAGTGCAGAGCAGATCAGCGAGATCGATGGGTTTGGCGGCGTAATGGCGCAGAGCGTCGTGGAATTCTTTGCAAAAGAGGGAACGACCGACCTTGTCCATCGTCTGGCCGATGCCGGATTGAATATGCAGTGGAAGGGCGAACCGAAGGGCGATAAGCTGGCAGGAAAAACGCTGGTGGTCACTGGCACGCTGGAAACTCTTTCCCGCAATGAGGCGGAAGCACTGATCGTGAAAAACGGTGGTAAGGCCAGCGGTTCTGTTTCAAAGAAAACGGCCTATGTCGTGGCAGGCACGGCAGCAGGCTCCAAACTGACCAAGGCGCAGGCGCTTGGCATCCCGGTGCTGACCGAGGCAGAATTTCTGGCAATGATCAGCGACGAAAACATCTGATAAAACCGTTCCAATGGATATCCCCGCAGTTTTGTGCTGCGGGGATATTTTTATGTCCGCAGGTTCTATCCGGCAGGGACAGGCATATACTCATAGCAGGCAATGAGCCTGAAAAAGGAGAGGACAGTGTGGATGAGTATTATCGGGCGATACGCCTGCTTCCCTCATGGCTGGCCGGGCCATTGGGACAGCTGCCAGCACAGACGGCAGCGCAGATCCATGAACTTCGGTTCCGGACAGGCTGTGGTGTTTTTGTTACACTGTCGGGTCGGCAGCTCCCGCTGCAGGACCTGCCGGAGTGCCCGCTGCAGCTGAGGGAGTGTGTATTGGATCAGTTTCAGATCGAAGAGATCTTTCACACCCTGTGCGGCGGCGCGGTACATGCACATCAGACGGAGCTTGCGCATGGATTTCTGACCACACCCTCCGGCTGCCGGGTGGGTGTGGCAGGACGCTATGTGGATCGCGACGGCCAGACGGTTCTGCAGCAGGTGCAGGGGCTGAACCTGCGCATTGCAAGGGCGGTTCCGGTACAGCTGCCGGACGAACTTCTGGTGCAACTGAAAAAGCATTTTATTGGGATGCTTGTGGTCGGTGAGCCGGACAGCGGCAAGACGACGCTGCTGCGTCAGATCGCACGAGAACTGGCCGGGATGCAACGGCGAGCCTGCGTGGTGGACGAGCGCTGCGAGATCTTTCCGCCGGGTGATTCCGAGAAGATGCCGCCGCTGGATCTGCTGTCCGGCATCCCTAAGGAACGGGCTGTGCAGATGGCACTGCGCACGCTTTCGCCGCAGGTTATTTTGCTGGACGAGCTGGGCACGCTTGCCGAAACTGCAGCGCTGGAACAGGGTTTTTACAGCGGGGTGGACTTTGTTGCAAGCGTCCATGCCGCAAGCGTGGAAGAAGCCGCCCGGCGGCCGCAGGTGCAGGCGCTGCAGCGGCATGGAATGCTGCGTGTATTTGTGCTGCTGCACGGCTGCACAGCGCCGGGAAAAGTCCGGCAGGTCTGCATGGTATGATGCAGCTTTTTCATTGGGCAGCGGCTGCACTGCTCCTGCTGTGCGGGTGGCTGACCGGTTCTGCATTTCAGGTCAGAACAGAGCAGCATATCCTGCAGCTGCAGCGCACCGTGGAGCTGTTGCAGCGCATCCGGCAGGAGATCGCTTACCGCAGGCTGGATCTGGAACAGCTGCAGCGGTGTCTCGTGCAGGAAAAGCTGCTGGAAAGCGATGCAGCACCAAAACTGCAGGAAATTCCGGCACCGGAAAGATTTGATGATGCGGAACGCCTTTGCTTTGAGCAGTGCTTTGCCGGCCTTGGCCAAAGCGAAGCGGCGCAGGAATGCGAACGACTGGATTATTACTCTGCCCGTTTTGAAGCATTCCTGCACCAGGCGCAGCAGAAAGCAGCATCCAGGCAGGGCTTACCGTGCAGGCTTGGCCTTGCAGCCGGCGCGGTGGCAGCACTGATTCTTTTGTAGTGGCAGGAGGACGAAAACTTGGAGATCGACCTTGTGTTCAAAATTGCAGCGATCGGTATTATCGTGGCCGTCCTGAACCAGCTGCTGATCCGTTCCGGCCGGGAGGATCAGGCCATGATGACGACCCTTGCGGGTCTTGTGGTAGTGCTTTCCATCCTTGTCAGGCAGATCAGCGCACTGTTCGTTACCATCAAGTCGCTGTTTGCACTATGAGTACATCTTTTTCCATTCTGGGGGCAGTGGTCGTCTTTGCAGCGGCGCAGCTTCTGCTGCGGAAGGATGCACCGGCCTATGCGTTTCTGCTGTCCGTTTGCGCAGCATTGTTTGTGCTGCTGCAGCTTGGAGCGGCAGCGCAGGAGCTGCTTCGGAATATACTGGCTTTCAGCCGCCGGGTGAACGGGCCTGCATTTGCCTGCCTGCTGCGCTGTGCCGGAATTTTGCTGCTGACCGATTACGCGCGGACCCTGTGCGAAGAAGCTGGTGCGGATACTTTGGCATGGTGCGCCGGGTTTGCGGGCCGATGTTTGGTTCTGGCGGCAGCATTTCCTCTGCTGGAAGAGATCTGCCAGAAGATCTGGGGGCTTGCCGCATGATAAAAAAATTCCTGCAAAAAGCGGCAGCGTTTGTATTGTGCACAGCACGCTTTCTGGCTTTTGCACCTGATGCCGCTGCGGCACAGCTGCAGGGCCTGCCCGGACAGGAGCTTTGGCAGCCTTATCTGGAAAAAGCTCCACAAAGCGCAGAGTCCTTTGCCAAAGATCCGCTCAAATCTCTGCTCGCGCTCCTGCCGGGATCACCGGCAGAGATGATCCGGCAGATGGCACACTGCTATGCGGATGTTCTTCTGTTTTTACTGTTGCTGATCGTGCTTTCATTTCTGGTGGGAGGAGCAGCCGACAGCGCCTTGTTGGAACTGGCTGCGGCTGTGGGCTGCGGCACTCTTTTGTGGGGAGATCTGATCAGCCTTGCACAGCTGATCTGTGAGCGGATGGAGGGGTGGAAAAACTACCTTCTGGGCTTTCTTCCGGTGTACAGCGGTGTGCTCGCTGCCGGTGCAGAGGTAAATGCCAGCACAGCGGCAAGCGGTCTGCTGCTGACCGGACTGTGCTTTCTGGCACAGGGTACGGTGCTTGTAGTCAGTCCGCTGCTGCAGAGCTACCTTGCGGTAAGCATGGCGTGCTGCATCAGCACTCAGCAGGGGCTTTCGGAAACGTGCCGTGTCATGGGTGCGTTGCTGCGCAGGGGGCTTGTCTGGGCTGGGCGGATTTTTGCAGTGCTGTTAGGGCTGCAAAGAGCGGTAACGGTTCAGCTGGACCGTTCTGCACTGCGGTTGGGCCAGCTGCTTACCGGCGGCGTGCCGGTGATCGGGCAGGCTCTGAGCGATACAGCAGAAGTATTTCTTGCCGGGATGCAGCTGCTCAAAAGCAGTCTGGGTTTTGCGGCACTTGCCGTGATCGGGGCCGAATTTCTGCCGCTGTATCTGCAGCTTCTGCTCCATTTGCTATTCCTTGCAGGATGCAGGCTTCTGTGCGGCCTTGCGGAGAACCGGCGCTGTCAGGCGCTGTTTGATTGCATGGCCGAAGCGGTAAAATGCATGGCAGCAGTAACGGCACTGTTTTTTGAACTGCTGACGGTAGGCGTGGGGCTTCTGATGATGACGGGAGGCGGATAGGAAATGCACGCATTTCAGACGGCGGCATCGGCGTTCTGCATTGCCTGTATCTGTGCGGAGATCACGACGCTGCTGGTTGGCGCAGGCTGGGCGGGCAGATGCATAAAAGCCGTTGCCGGGCTATATATTCTAGTGATCCTGTTCCGGCTGGCCCCGCAGATGAAGCTGGAACTGAAAAGTGCAGCGGCGGCGGCTCCGGCAGCGGTCAGTATCCAGAGTACGGAGACATCGCTCTTGCAGGGAGCTCAGGAACGGCTGGAAGCGGATCTTTGCGCAGAGTGTGAGCGACGCTTTGGTACAAAGGTGAAACTGGAGATCACACTGACCCGGACAGAACAGACCGTTCGGGCAGAAAAGGTACTTGTGATCCTCCCGGCGGCGTGCACATCCGCAGAGCAGAGCCGGATCGCGGCATATCTGCAGCAGGAGCTTGACATGGCACCGATACTGGAAGTGCAGGAGGACACCGAATGAAAGAAGCAGGGGGCATTTCGTTCGGAGATTCCGTGAAAGATTTTGCCCGGAAATGTAAAGGGAAACAGGGCAGAGCAAGGCTTGCTGCGGCAGTAGGCGCTCTGGCAATGCTGCTGATCCTGCTGTCGGAACTTTTTCCGCAGAACACGGCAGCGGGCAACACAAAAAACACAAAGTCTGCCCAGAGCAGCACGGAATATCAGGCACAGCTGGAGAACCGGCTGGAACATCTGATCTCACAGATGAGCGGTGCGGGCAAAACGACCGTGATGGTCACGCTGGAGACTGGGGAAGAAGCCATTTATGCGCTGGATACACAGTCCGGAGAAATGCAGTCCCAGCAGACCCATGTCCTGCTGGAAGATGGTTCAGCCCTGACCGAAACGGTATGTCTGCCGCAGGTGTGCGGTGTGGCCGTGCTGTGCGAGGGCGGCGGAGACATCCGCGTTGCTGCCCGGATCACCGAACTGGTAAGCGCACTGCTGGATCTGCCATCCAACCGCATTTGTGTGGAACAGCGCAAGGGCTGAGACCCTGCAGCTTTTATAAGGAGGAACGATTTATGAGAGCACTTTCCAGAAATACCCGCAGGGCCACAGCTGTTACATTGGCTGCCGCACTGGTGATCGCCGTATACTTGAACTGGCAGTATGCCCGCAGCGATGTGCCCACGGAACTGCCGGACAATGCTGCAATGGTTGCGGCAGAGGCTGAGGATGTCCCGGTACAGGCGCAGACGGTTCTGGATGAGCTGCCCACAGAGGCCGAAGCGGTGTCCAACGCCAACAAAAACTACGGTGAAGCGCAGCTTGTAAGCGTTGCCAGTGACAGCGGTGCAAAGTTTTTTGAGCAGGCTCGGCTCAAACGACAGAAGGCCCACGATGAGGCGATGGATTCCATCAAGAAAACGATGAAATCCTCGTCGCTTTCCGCAGAGGAAAAGAAGGAATATACCGCCCAGATGACCGCAAATCTGGAAGATCTGAATGCGGAGAATGAGATCGAAACGCTGATCAAAGCCAAAGGTTTTGCCGATTGCCTGTGCTTTTTGCAGTCCGGCCGGGCAGACCTTACCGTGATGACCTCCGGTGAACCGCTCACAGCGGCACAGGTGGCACAGATCCGGGATGTGGTGCTGAACAAAAGCACTGTGACTGCCCAGAACATCACGGTGGTGGAGGTCAAATAAGAAGGTGCGGCAGAGTTTTCCGAAACAAGTATTGAAATCGCACCCGCTTTGATGGTATAATAACTCTATCAATAAAGAATGATGTTGTCCTGCGTATGGCATTGATCGTTTCAGGCAGGACCATTTCAAACAAGAAAAAGCAGGCTGTGCCCGCTTTTGAATGGAGGACAACACAATGGATTTTCAGAATACAGATCTTCAGGGCGGCAGCCTTCAGATCTCCACCGAAGTCATCGGTAAGATCGCACGCTGCGCAGCATTGGAAATTGACGGCGTTGCCGAGGTTTCCTGCGGCGGACAAAATAAAAAGCTCAAGGATCTGCTGGAAGCATCCAGCATCCAGTCTCCGGTCGTGGTGGAAATGCGGGATGGTACCGCAAACATCACTCTGAACCTGATGATGAGCTTTGGTGCACGCATTCCTGCTGTGGCCGAAAAGGTGCAGGAAAACGTGAAGAACGCCGTACAGAACATGACCAATGTCACTGTGAGCCGCGTCAATCTGGTGATCGCCGGCCTTGCACAAACCACTGCAGCAGAGCAGTAAAATAAAATTTAGAATTGGAAGCCGATCCTCTCTGTGCTCTGGCCAGAGAGGCTTCGTGCTACGAGAGGAACATTATGGAAAATATTTTGCCCCGTAGAGAAGCACGCGAGAATGCATTTTTGCTGGCATTTTCGCAGACCTTTGGTGATATCCCGCTGGCAGAGGCCATTACCAGCCATGAAGAAAACGATGAAGAGCACCCTGTGGATGGTTTCAGCAAGCATCTGCTGAACGCATATTACGATCATTCTGCCGAGGTGGATGATGAGATCCGTGCACATCTGCGCAACTGGACCATGGAGCGCCTGCCTCGTGTCAGCCTGACCATCCTGCGTCTGGCAGTTGCCGAGATGCTGTTTGGCGGCGAGAATAAGCCCGGTGTTGCCATCAACGAGGCGGTGGAACTGACGAAAAAGTATGGTGCGGACGAAGATTACCAGTTCGTGAACGGTCTGCTTGGCGCAGTGGCCCGGGATCACGGTCTGGATGCGGAGCAGGCCGAACAGTGAGCCGTTATACGCTTGGCATTGATACAAGCAACTATGCAACCTCTCTGGCAGTGTTTGATACAGCTGGAGAGGTTGTTTGCGCAAAGAAGCGCTTTTTGCCGGTAAAAGCGGGCCAGCTGGGCCTGCGGCAAAGCGATGCACTGTTTCATCATACGGTCGCGCTGCCGGAGATGATGCAGGAACTGGCGCAGGAATTTGATCTGACGCAGATCGATGCTGTGGGCGTATCGCAAAAGCCCCGCCCGGTAGAAGGCAGCTATATGCCTTGCTTTCTTGCAGGTGTCAATGCTGCAACGGCCTTTGCACATGCAAAAGGGATCCCACTTGTGCTGACGACCCATCAGCAGGGTCACGCTGCCGCAGCGCTGTTTGCAGCTAAGGGGGAACAGCTGTTTGCTGAAAAAGTTCTGCTGTTCCATATTTCCGGCGGCACCACGGACCTGCTGCTCTGCGATCAGGTGCGCCGGATCACAACGCTTGGCACCAGCACAGACCTTTATGCCGGACAGGCTGTGGACCGTGTGGGGGTCAGGCTTGGCTTTGGCTTCCCGGCGGGTGCCGAGGTTTCCCGTCTGGCTGCACAGTGCACTGAGGAGATCAAGCCAAAATCCAGCGTGAAGGGGATGCAATGCAGCCTTTCCGGGCTGGAAAACCAGTGCAATGCCCTGCTTGCCGCAGGCAAAACGCCGGAATATGTGTGCAAGTACTGCCTGCTCTGTGTGGCGGATACAGTGGTAAAAATGACCAAAGCTGCACAGAAGGAATACCCCGGCCTGCCGGTGGTATGTGCTGGCGGAGTGATGAGCAGCGATATCATCCGTGCATGGGTGCAGAAACGTCTGCCGCAGGTCTACTTTGTGCCGGGACAGTATTCCAGCGATAATGCTATCGGTGTTTCGATCCTGGCAGCGCGGGAGGCCGGATTATGGCTGAAGTGATTACCGTTTCAGCACTCAACCGTTATGTAAAAACGCTGCTGGATGCCAACGATGCTTTGTTTGACCTTGCCCTGCGCGGCGAGATCGCAAATTTTGTACAGAATGCGCGCAGCGGGCACTGCTATTTTTCTCTGCGGGATGATGTCTGCAGCGTCAAAGCGGTAATGTTCCGCACTGATGCACGCCGCCTTGCTTTCCGCCCGGAAGAGGGAATGCGTGTAGTCGTGCGCTGCCGCGCTACCCTTTATGAGCGCGACGGCGCATTTCAGCTGTACGTGAACGATATGTTTCCAGATGGCATTGGTGCCGCACAGCTGGCGTTGGAACAGCTCAAGGCAAAACTGGAGCAGGAGGGCCTGTTTGCACCGGAGCACAAAAAGCCGCTGCCGGAATTTCCTAAATGCATCGGTGTTGTTACCAGCAAGACGGGAGCTGCCCTGCAGGACATCCGCAATGTGCTCACACGGCGCTGGCCATCGGTACGGCTGCTGCTGTGTCCGGTGACAGTGCAGGGGTTTGAAGCCGCGCAGCAGGTGGCCGATGCCATCAAAAAGCTGGATCAGTGCAAAGAGGTGGACGAGATCATCGTTGCACGCGGAGGCGGCAGCCGGGAAGACCTGTGGGTCTTTAACGCAGAGATGATTGCCCGGGCTGCATACCGCTGCAAAAAACCACTGATCAGCGCAATCGGCCACGAGATCGACTATACCATTCTGGACTTTGTGGCAGACTGCCGTGCCCCCACACCTTCGGCTGCAGCAGAGCTGGCTGTACCGGATCGGGCAGAGCAGGAGCGGATATTGCTGGATTTGCAGCAAAATATTCGCAAAAATATGCAAAAACGTTTTGATTTATGCTATAATGGTCTGGAACAATACAACTTTGTGTTGGAGCAGGGCCTTGCACGCCGAAACTGGCAAAAAAGTCAGGGGCAGCTGCAACAGGTGCAGGATGCCATCCGTCAGCAGATGCAGAAACGCCTGCATTCTGCAGAATTGCAGCTGGGTCATGCGGCAGCACTTACAGGATCGCTGGATCCATACAAGGTGCTGGCGCGCGGCTACACGATGGTCACAGCAGCCAACGGCACTATTTTAAATGCAGATGATCTGCAGCCGGAAAAAACAATCTATGTTCGCAGCGCTTCCCGCCGTGCAAAGTGCAGGGTGGAAGCGGTGGAGGAGATCAATGAGAGCACCCAAAAGTTTTGAGGAAGGCATGGAACGGCTGAATACGCTCCTTGCACAGATGCAGAGTGAGGATACGACCCTTGCAGATTCGGTCAAACTGTATGCAGAGGCCGCTTCTCTGATGGAGTACTGCCATGCTGCACTGGAAAAAACATCGCTGCAGATCGACGAGATCGACGCAAAGCTTGCGGGCACAGTGCAGGAGGAAAGCTAATGGACTATCAGGAGCAGTATCAGAATTATTTGGCGCAGGCAATGGCCGCGCTGGAAAAGGCCTGCGGCCGTTTTCTGCCGGAAGAATCCGAGGTGTGCCGTGCGGCACGCTACAGCCTGATGGGCGGCGGCAAACGGATCCGTGCAGTTCTTGTTCTCAGCGTCTGCGATATGCTGGGCGGCAGTATGCAGGCGGCACAGCATTTTGCAGCTGCTGTAGAAATGCTGCACTGCTATTCGCTCATTCACGATGACCTGCCCTGCATGGACAATGATGATCTGCGCCGCGGCCGTCCTTCCTGCCACAAGGCATTTAGCGAAGCAACTGCCATGCTGGCCGGTGATGTGCTGCTGACAGAAGCATTTGAGACAGTCGCCAATGCCCCGGCAGATGCGTCTGTCTGTGTACAGGCAGCGCGGGCACTGGGTGCAGGCGCTGGCAGCCGCGGCATGGTCTATGGGCAGGAACTGGATCTGAAATACGAAGCGTTGGCCGCAACAGAAAACCAGCTTCGGCTGATCCATCGCAATAAAACGGGTGCGCTGATCAATGCAGCCATCCAGATGGGTGCGGCTGCGGCCAAAGCGGATGAAGCACAGTGCAGAGCGCTGGAACAGTATGCTTATGGTCTGGGTCTTGTTTTTCAGATCGTGGACGACGTGCTGGATGTTACCAGCACACCGGAACAGCTGGGCAAGCCCATTGGCAGCGACAGCGAAAATGGAAAAACTACCTTTGTGACCCTTTATGGTGCGGAAGGTGCCATGAAGCTTGCACATGACCTGAATCAGAAGACCTGCACGGAACTGCACCGGAATTTTGGCGAAAAAGCTGCGTTTCTGGAACAGCTTGCGCAGCAGCTTCTTGTGCGTAAAAACTAAAAATAATCCATACAGAATAAAGGAAAAAGATTATGCAGCTTATTCAAAACATCCTGTCTTTCAATCAGATCCTTACGGTTTCACTGCTCGGCTGGTTTGTGGCGCAGGTGCTTAAAACCATCATCAATTTTATCCTACTGGGCAAGTTCCAGTTGGAACGCATGTGGGGTGATGGCGGTATGCCCAGTGCCCACAGCGCAACGGTCTGTGCCATGGTCATTGCAACCGGACGCTGTGTGGGTGTTGACTCTGCCATTTTTGCAGTGGCAAGCGTGGTGGCGATCATTACCATGCACGATGCCATGGGCGTGCGGCATGAGACTGGCGAGCAGGCCAAGGTCCTGAACCAGATGATCGATCAGTGGATCGAAGTGAGCGAGAAGAATGCTCCTTTCCTGCAGAACATGCATCTGAAGGAGATGGTCGGCCATACGCCGCTGCAGGTCGTGGCAGGCGTACTGGTCGGCGCAGCCGTCGGCTTCCTGTATCCGCTGGCTTGAGACATTCTTTTTTCACGCAGGAACGCACTGCAGAAACAGAAAATCTTCATTTGAAGGACGTGTGATTTATGGGAGCATTGCTGCTGGACAGCATCAATCAGCCCAAGGATTTAAAGCAACTGAATGAACAGCAGGTGAAACAGCTGTGCGCGGAGATCCGCCAGTTTCTGCTGGAGAATATTTCCAAGACGGGCGGCCACCTTGCCTCAAACCTTGGCGTGGTAGAGCTTACCGTTGCGCTGCACCGTGTTCTGGATACACCACAGGACAAAATCGTGTTTGATGTCGGTCACCAGTGCTACACACACAAGATCCTTACGGGTCGGCGCGGACAGTTTGATAAGCTGCGCCAGCTCGACGGGATCTCCGGTTTCCCGAACCCGAACGAGAGCGAACACGATGCATTCATTGCCGGGCACGGAAACACGGCGCTTTCGCTTGCGATCGGCATGGCGTGGGCCAAAAAGCTGCATCATGAAGCAGGGCTTGTGGTCGCGGTGATCGGCGATGGTGCCTTTACCGGCGGCATGGTCTACGAGGGAATGAACAACATTGAACAGCTGGACAACCTTCTTGTGATCCTGAACGACAACAAGATGTCCATTTCTAAAAATGTCGGTGCACTTGCCCGCTATCTGACTCATTTGCGCACGACCACGGCCTATTTTGATGCCAAGGATAATGTGCGCAGCTTTTTGGATAGAGTACCGCTGGTGGGCGCTCCACTGAAAAAAAACATCACCGAGTGCAAGACGCTTTTGCGTCGGGCAATGTACCACTCTACCATGTTCGAGGATATGGGCTTCCAGTACATCGGGCCGGTGGATGGCCACAACGTGGAAGAGCTGGAACGCACACTGCGCACCATCCGCAACCGGCAAGGGCCACATTTTCTGCACGTGATCACAAAAAAGGGCAAGGGCTATCAGCCGGCCGAGGTAAACCCCGGCAACTATCACGGCGTGTCGGCATTTGATCTGGATGGAATGCCCGACCCGGAGGTGGCACCAAAGGAATCGTTCTCGACGGTATTTGGCAATGCTCTTGTGACGGAAGGCGACCGGAACCCGAATATCTGCGCCATCACTGCAGCAATGAAGTATGGCACCGGCCTGCAGTTTTTTGCGCACAGCCACCCGGAGCGTTTTTTTGATGTCGGTATGGCAGAGCAGCACGCTGTGACCTTTGCTGCCGGGCTTGCAAGTCAGGGCATGCTGCCGGTGGTATGCATTTATTCCACCTTCCTGCAGCGTTCCTATGATCAGATCATCCACGACGTAAATCTGCTGCGGGAGAATGTAGTTTTTGCCATCGACCGCGCCGGTTTTGTCCCAGCGGATGGCGAAACGCATCAGGGCATTTACGATCCCGCTTTCCTGAGCCAGCTTGGAATGCCGCTGTATGCGCCTTCCAATTATCATGAACTGAATTACTGGCTGCAGCAGCTGTTGAGTGACCGCTTCCATGGCCCACGGGCAATTCGTTATCCCCGCGGTGGGCAGGATGCAGCTCTGGCGGAATTTGGCTGCACCGGCGAAGATTATGATTTCCTGCGCAAGGCAGATGATGCAACAATCGTTCTGGTGAGTTACGCCGACGAACTGGCCGACCTTTTGCAGGCAGAACGTGAATTACAGCAGAAAAGTATTGCGTGTGATGTAATAAAAGCTGTAAAGCTGTATCCCTTTACAGACAAAATGATCGTTGATCTGTCAAAATATAAAATAATCCTGTTTGCGGAAGAATGCATTGCAAACGGAAGCATTGGTGAACATCTGGAATATGCTTTGCAGCAAAACGGATGGAATGGGCGCTTTATCCATTGTGCAGTGCGGAACGCGTGTCTTCCGCATGCCAGTGTGGCACAGATCAAACAGGCAACCGGTCTGGATGCAGCGCATCTTGTACAGGCCGTGCAGATGGCCGTGACGAAAGGAGAAAATTTACTTTGAAGATTCGATTGGACCAATATCTTGTTCAGCATGGTCTGACACAGAGCCGTGAGCGCGCAAAGGCGCTGATCATGTCCGGCATCGTTTTTGTCAATGAGCAAAAGGTGGACAAGGCCGGAGAGATGATCAAGGAAGATGCCAAGGTGGAAGTGCGCGGGCACGACATTGGCTATGTCAGCCGCGGCGGCCTGAAGCTGGAAAAAGCTATGAAGTGTTTCCCACTTACACCCAATGGCAAGGTCTGCATGGACATTGGCGCATCTACCGGCGGCTTTACGGATTGCATGCTGCAGAACGGTGCCGTCAAGGTCTATGCGGTGGATGTCGGCTATGGACAGCTTGCATGGAGCCTGCGTACAGACGAGCGCGTAGTGAACATGGAGCGCACGAACATCCGCAATGTCAAGCCGGAGGATCTTGCCGAGCAGATCGAGTTTTTCAGTGTGGATGTCTCGTTTATCTCGCTGCACCATATTTTCCCGGTGGCACAGGCAATCACAACGCCGGATGCCATGGGCGTTTGTCTGGTCAAGCCGCAGTTTGAAGCCGGACGCGAAAAGGTTGGCAAGAACGGTGTGGTGCGCGACCCTGCTACCCACCGTGAAGTGCTGCACAATGCCATGGGCTATGCTGCTGCAAACGGTTTTGCTGTACGCGGATTGGATTTCAGCCCGGTAAAGGGACCCGAGGGCAACATTGAATACCTGATGTTCGTGCAGAAGAGCGGTGAACCATCCGTGCTGGACGACAGCGTTGCAGAGCAGGTGGTGATGGAAAGCCACAGCACGCTGGACCGCTGAGCGGCTCTGCCATCAGTCCAGAAAAAGGAGCTTCCAGCATGACGATCTATATTTCGCCGAATCCCGGCAAGACCTCCGCCAACGAGATCGCACTGCGTGCAGCGCAGATCCTAATGAACCATGGTGCAGCTGTTCTGATGTGTGAACAGCCGCGCAGAAGCTGCAGCACAGCCGGAGTGTTTTATCTGCCGCTGGAGGAATGCCTTGAGCAGGCAGATGTGATCCTGACCATTGGCGGCGACGGCACCATTCTGCATGAGGCAAATCTTTCGCTTCGGTACGCAAAGCCGATCTTGGGCATCAATCTGGGACGCTGTGGTTTTCTGGCTACCTGCGAAGTCAGCGAGATGGAAGCCAAGCTCTCCGCTGTTGCACGGGGAGAGTTCAGCGTAGACAACCGGATGCTGCTGTATGTCCGCGTTCTTGGCCACGATGGCTGGGAGGGCCACGCCCTGAATGACGTGGTGGTCACAAAGGGCCGCCTGCAGCAGGCGATCGATTTCAGCATTTACTGCGATGATATTTTAGTAGAGCACTACCGTGGGGACGGTGTGATCGTTGCAACGCCCACCGGCTCCACAGCGTATTCGCTGGCGGCGGGCGGGCCGATCCTGGATTCCCAGACGAAGGGCGTTGTTGTAACGCCTATCTGCCCGCACAGTCTGGCCAGCCCGGCCATGGTGTTTGCGCAGGAGCGCAAGCTGAATATCTGTGTGGGACAGGTGGCCGATGATGAAGTGTTTATCAGCTGCGATGGCAGAGCTGGCTGTCCGCTCAAGGCCGGCGCAACGGCTGAAGTAAGGCTCTCCGATCAGGTGGTAAAGCTGATCACCTTCGGAAAAGCAGATCAGTTCCAGGCCATTGACCAGAAGATTCGCAGCAGACGATAAAGGGGAGGCGAGTTTACGATGGCGCGCAGCCGTAAGGAAGATGTAAAAAGCAAGGGAGAACGTCAGCAGGCGATTCTTCGGCTTGTGCAGGAGCACCCGATCAGCCGGCAGGAAGTTCTGCTGGATCACCTTTCCAAAGAGGGATTCGAGGTAACACAAGCCACCGTTTCCCGCGATATCCGGGAGCTGTGTTTGGTAAAAGCTGCCACGGCAGAGGGGTATCGCTATGTCTCCAGCCGGAACGAAAGCTTCAACCCCAAAACGCAGGGAAGGTTTGAAACGATCTTTCATGAATCCGTGCTGGGGGTGGATTACGCCGGACATGTTGTGCTGGTAAAGTGCTATTCCGGCATGGCCAACGCCGCATGCGAGGTTTTTGACGCATTGCAGTGGAAAAGTGTGGTCGGCACGCTTTCGGGCGACGACACGTTCCTGATCGTTGCACGGTCGGAGCGTGATGCAAAAACGATCTGCTCGGAACTGACGAGACACATTGGATAAACACATTGGATAAAAATAACGCGGGAGAAAAGATATGCTGAGCAGCCTGCAAATTGAAAATGTTGCTGTGATCCAGAAGGCTGAAGTACATTTCAAGCCGGGCCTGAATGTTCTTACCGGTGAGACTGGTGCCGGCAAGTCGATCCTGATTGATTCCATCAATGCGATTCTGGGAAACCGTACTTCAAAGGATCTTGTGCGCACAGGGGCCTCCAAGGCGGTGATCCGTGCAGCCTTTGAGGAGGTGCCCGGTACGGTGCTGGACAGCCTTGAGAAGGCGGGCTACGAGCGCTCGGATGCACTGATGCTCAGCCGCGAGATCACAGCCGAGGGCAAAAGCACCTGCCGCATCAACGGAATGCCTGCAACGGCCGCGGTTCTGCGGGAGCTGTGCGGAGGACTTATCAATATCAACGGTCAGCACGACTCCGTGGGCCTTTTGAACCCGGCAAGACATCTGGGCATTCTGGATGATTATGCGCAGAACAGCGCGGAGTTTCAGGACTATTATGTCCTGTACCGGGAGCTTGTGCGCATCAAGCGGGAGCTGGATGCCATGATCACCGACGAAGCCGAAAAGCAGCGCAGGATCGATCTGTTGAGCTATCAGGTGCAGGAGATCGAGGATGCCGGACTGACCGCCGGTGAGGAACAGACGCTGGAAAGCCGCCGCAAGATCCTTGCCAATGCATCTGCCATCCGGGATAAGATCGCACAGAGCTATGCATTGCTTTCGGGCGATGACGAGGCCTCCGGCGCAGTCGATCTGCTGGGTGAGGCATCCAATGCAGTGGATGCTGCCGCGCAGCTGGATGATGCACTTGCCGGTGCATCCAGTCAGCTGCTGGATCTGTATTACAATGCAAAGGATGTTGCCGCAGATCTGATCGGTCGGCTGGATTCCTATGATACCAACGATGCGGAGCTGGACGAGATTGAGCAGCGTCTGGATCTGATCTACAAGCTCAAGCGTAAATATGGTGATACGGTAGAAGACGTGATCGCTTTTGGACAGAATGCAAGGGAAGAACTGGAGCGCATCCAGTCCTCACAGGAGCGGCATGACCACCTGCAGGCAGAAAAGCTCCGCCTTTATGCGCTGGCCCGTGAAAAGGCAGAAGCACTGACCCAGACGCGCCTGCGCGCTTTTGAAGAGCTGAACAAGCGTATTTCCGGCACGCTGGATTTTCTGAACATGCCGGGCGTGCGCATGACACTGCGCCATACCCGCGGCCCGCTGGCAAGCCATGGGCAGGACAGCATCGAGTTCTACATTTCCACAAACCCCGGTGAGGCGCCCAAACCCCTTGCAAAAATTGCTTCCGGCGGCGAGCTGAGCCGCATCACGCTGGCCATCAAAAATGCAATGGCCGATAAGGATGCCGTGCCTACCGTGATCTATGATGAGATCGACAGCGGTGTTTCTGGCAAAGCCGCCGGGCGTATTGGTGAGGTACTGCGCCAGAGCGCACAGGGCCACCAGATCTTGTGCATCACCCATACAGCCCAGATCGCTGCACTGGCCGACTGCCATCTGCTGATTCAGAAAAATGTAGCCAATGACCGCACCTATACCGAGATCCATCCGCTGGATGAGGAGGGCAGGGTGGAAGCACTGGCCCGGCTGATCTCCGGCGACCACGTTACCGAGCTTTCGCGTGCCAATGCCCGCGAAATGCTGGGTCTTGGCGCAAAATAAGCCAAAATAAGCCGCTGCAGATAAGGGGTTGACAAGCCCGAAGCATTGTGATAAAGTAGTCCTTGTTAATGGCGATGAAGGGAACAAGTACCTTGAAGTGTTCTGCCCAGAGAAACCCCGGTTGGTGTAAGGGGCCGCAGAGCAGCAGGGGAAATACCTCCCGGAGCTGCAGGCTGAATGCCGTTCAGGTTAATAGGCTGTGCCGCGTGCGAGCGTTACAAACGCAGGAGTGTCTCTCTACTCTGGGGTGTGCACTCGTGAGGTCGTTTCTGTGAGGAAGCGGCAAACAGAGGTGGTACCGCGAATTTTCTCGCCCTCTGCCAAATTCATTTTTGGCAGGGGGTGTTTTATTTTTCCCTCTGCCCACAAACAGGAGGAAAAAATCATGACTCTGTACGAAGAACTCAAGGCCCGCGGCCTGGTGGCCCAGATCACCGATGAAGAGATCATCGACCTGATCAACAATGGCAAGGCAACCTTTTACATCGGCTTTGACTGCACTGCCGACAGCCTGACCGCAGGCCACTTTATGGCCCTGACCCTGATGAAGCGCCTGCAGATGGCAGGCAACAAGCCTATTGCCCTGATCGGCGGCGGCACTACCATGATCGGCGACCCCTCCGGCCGCACCGACATGCGCAAGATGCTGACCAAAG